>JACDJA010000030.1_pt1 | contig 239015 bp, 205 predicted proteins | sample 7449241 | NCBI WGS metagenome assembly JACDJA01 (sample SAMN14253289, study PRJNA609438) | sludge metagenome | isolation source: initial anaerobic sludge | collected 2018-12-20 | reverse complement strand
GTTTCCTTTCTTTTTATGACATTGGTTTGCCTTTTTTTATTTGCCCAAATCGGGGGTGGCGAGCCAAGAACGTGGTTGTTTTGTTTACGGGTTTTGCTTGCGAGCCGTTTCCTTTCTTTTTATGGCACTGGTTTGCCTTTTTTTATTTGCCCAAATCGGGGGTGGCGAGCCAAGAACGTGGTTGTTTTGTTTACGGGTTTTGCTTGCGAGCCGTTTCTGACAATGGTTTGCCTTTATCCTAATTTCGTATCAGTCTCTTTCTTTCCAGAAAAGTGTGCTTCTATCGATTCCCTTGCACGTGGGAATTTTTGCACCTCTTTTAATGGTCCATTGTGAATCTGTAAAGCAGAAAAAACACACGACATTGGGTGGGAAATACACAAAACCTTATTCATATTGTTAAAAAACCGAGATTAATTAGAATATAGTTGAGTCATCTTTGGAAAAACGAAAAAGTTGGAATATATTTATCTCGTTCATTAACAGCTATTTAACAGCTCTGGTTTGGTTTGAAAAAACCACTATTTATTTGGAATCCTATTCCGATTCTTTAGAGGCCTCCCCGGTTATTTATGCGACAGATAATTATTCTTTTTTATAATTTAATTGGATTATTATGGATTATGCATTTGTTCCGGGATCCTCGAGAGTAGAGAGAGATATAAAAACGTTTTTCCGCAGACGGCCAAATACTGTATTGATCGAGGATGAAGGCATTGCCCGCGTAGATCAATTTATTACTTATCTTAAAATCGATGCGAGCATCGTAAGGCCGATTGGGAATATATTGATCGTAGCCCACGGAACTGACATGGGCTATCTGAATATTCCCTTTGGCATTATCATACTCAATCTGAGCAGAGGTCAAGAGGATACCACAACCTATGAGGTATTGGAGAATGCCGATAGGTCAGGTTTGAACCATATTGATCCATCGATTACAGGGCCCGATACTAAAATCTACATAAAAGGATGCAGAATAGGGCAGGCGGTACCTTTTGTAGAGAAATTAAAAGCTTGTTTTGGAGGAACCATTCCCGTTTCGGCTCCCAAGCATTTTAATATGGTCTACCGCATTAGGGATGTGGGGATGATAGAATGTCTGGGATATGATTTCAGCTATGCCAGATTATCCCATTTTGAAGGAAGATCGGCCCGAACTGATCTAATAGCAGCTTTTCAATCCAGAAATTTTAAATTCATCGACGGAACGGATGTGCCCGACTCGGCCTGGAACAATTGGTTGCCACCTGATATTTCCCCAGGCCAAAGAAATACGAGTTTTCGTGTAAACTTTTCCCCTTCCTTATGGGATAATGGTGGCAATGAAATTTCTACCTATCGTCCAATCATCGCTCAGGGCTTTAGAGCAGAATCCCAAACGTACACCTTGAGTAAAGTGTACAGTGGGGAGGCACCAGCCGATAGAACCCAACAAATGGACGCTCTTAGAGCCCAGCTCCAAACTATTCCGCGTTTTTCTCCGACACATCCCTTTCCGGTATGGCGACGTTTCGAATTGGATAGTTTTGATGACTTTATTGCTGGATTTAGGTGGACTTTTAGTAGAAGTGAGGATAATAAAACGCTTGTTTCCTCAGGCACTAGGATAGTCTATACCCTTCTTATTCCTATAACTGTAGACCCGTTGGGGGCAAACAATTTGCTATTCAACATCTCCCCCGATGCTGGAAATACCTCTCCAACAGCACCCCAACTATTCGAAACGGATACCGATTTATATTTAACCGTGTAACGCCTATGGAAGCTCAAGATACATTAACGGTAATCGCCCACGAAATAGGCACTGCGTTTATGCCCGTACACGATGCCTTACAAACCCCTGAGGATTTTGTAGATTTTATGAAAGAGCTCGGTTGGAACTTTTCTGCCCCCATACCGGTCTTTAATGATATGAAACCCGTGCTCGAGGTGTTGAAAAACATGGTTGAAAACGAGAATTTCGATGCCAGTACAGTGGTTCAGCTCACAGGTCAGATAAAGAATGTAGTAACTGTTATAAAAAAGCTTTCGTCTGCTCCCGTACTAAATCTACCAGGAACCGTTGATGAAACCTTGTTTAGAAGTGAATTTCCTCAGCAATTACTCGACTATCTTATGGTAGACTACTTGTTGAACAGCCAAGCTAAAATTGGGGCAATTTTTCAAATGGCGGGGATTATTCGCCAGACAGAAGAACCTGCAATGGGTAATCGTCTATCGTATACCAAGAAAAAAATAGCTTGGGACGATCTCGGCAATTTCTTCAGCGATCCAGTGGCGATATTTAAAAATGCCTTTGCCTGGGGTACGGACACTTTTAAAACCCAATATTTTCGCGATACCATTTTTGACTTGGGCGATGCGCTTGATTTTCCCTTTTATCAGGGAATGCTCCCTCCCGAAATCCAGGCCCTTGTTGAAAAAGATATCTCCAATCCCGCAGATGTTTTTCCGTTTGCCTTTAAATTGGTTTTGTTTGAAAGTCAAACCCCCGATGTGGATTATAGAGTAGGTGTTTCCTTCCAAACCTTGCCAAAAGCAGGAACGAAATTACCGGGTTTTTCAGTAATACCTTTTGCCTCGGGTTCTTTGGAGGAAATCATTGAACTCACAGAGAATCTTGATCTTTTAATTCAATTGGGATTTGATGTTTCCTCTGGCCTGGCAATTTTCGTGAGGCCGAAAGAACTTGCCATAAAAACGAATATCATTGGAAGTCCTTCTGGTGAAAACCCACCTTCCGCATTGAAATTGAAAGTGGGGTTGGCCTATCAAAATACCGATGGAAAACCTACCCTTATTTTTGGGAGAGAGAACGAAACTCGTCTCGAGTTTTTAAGCTATGCCGCCAAGCTGGGTGCAATGGTAACTTCCAACGGAAAAAACGAACTGTTTCTTGAAAATGAATTGAAAGGTGGCAAACTGGTAATAAAAGCAGGTGAGAACGACGGATTTTTAAATTCGATTCTTCCCGATGATGGTCTCCAAGGCACCTTTGACGTAATGGTGGGTTGGTCGTCCACTCAAGGAGTTTATTTTGAAGGTAGTGGTGGACTTGAAATTTCCTTGCCTGTACACATCGATCTCACCCTAATAGAGGTAAACGGAATTAACATAGCTGTAAAACCTGGGGCAAAAGGAATTCCCATAGAACTTGGCGCAAACTTTAAGGCAAATTTGGGCCCCTTGGTCGCTACCGTTGAAAATATCGGCCTTACATCAACTTTTAGTTTCCCATCAGACAATTCAGGGAATATGGGCCCGGTAAACTATGCCATGGACTTTAAACCACCCAATGGCGTTGGTCTTTCCGTAGATGTGGGTGTTGTTAAAGGTGGTGGTTATCTATTTTTCGATTTTGATAAAGGGGAATATGCTGGAGCTCTTGAGCTTACCTTCAGTGAAATTGTATCTTTGAAGGCCATCGGAGTAATCAATACCAAAATGCCGGATGGTTCTCCCGGATTTTCACTTATTATAATTATTACGGCAGAATTTGGCACAGGAATTCAACTCGGTTTTGGATTTACCCTTTTGGGAGTTGGGGGGTTGTTAGGATTAAACCGCACAATGAAGCTTGAAGCCTTGGCCGAGGGTGTGCGAACGGGCACTGTAGATGGTATAATGTTTCCAACGAATGTAGTTGAGAATGCCCCGAGAATAATTAGTGACCTGAAAAGATTCTTTCCCATTCATCAAGGAAAATTCCTGATCGGACCCATGGCCAAGTTGGGCTGGGGTACTCCCACCTTAATAAGTATATCCTTAGGAATTATTATTGAAATTCCGGGAAATATCGCAATCCTTGGTATCCTCAAAATCGCTCTGCCAACAGAGGAAGCCGCACTTATTGTACTACAGGTTAACTTCATTGGCGCCATTGAATTTGATAAAGAACGCCTGTGGTTCTTTGCCAGCATGTACGATTCCAGAGTGCTGTTTATAACTTTAGAGGGCGAAATGGGATTATTGGTAGGATGGGGAAGCGATTCAAACTTTGTCTCCAGTGTGGGAGGTTTTCACCCTGCTTTTAATCCACCGGCATTGCCATTTCCCAACCCTGTACGCATCTCGCTGAACATCCTAAACAGATCCTATGCAAAAATCCGGGTGATGGGATATTTTGCCGTTACTTCCAATACAGCTCAATTTGGTGCGAAAGCGGAGTTGTATTTCGGGTTTAGTGCCTTAAATGTAGAAGGACATATAGCTTTTGACGCCTTATTTCAGTTCTCTCCATTTTATATGATTATCAAAGTTTCGGCTTCTCTTTCTGTGAAAGTGTTTGGAATAGGCTGTTTTAGTATTCGGGTAAAACTATCCCTGGAAGGGCCAACTCCTTGGAAAGCTCACGGCACTGCTTCAATTTCGTTGCTTTTCTTCGATATTGACGTGGATATAGATGTTACTTGGGGTGAAAGAAAAAATACCACCCTGCCTCCTATTTCCATCATGCCATTGTTGGTTGCCGAATATGAAAAACAGGAAAACTGGAAAGCACTTATTCCAACAAACAGCAATCTGTTGGTTACCCTTAGGAAAATAGATGCTATGGAAGAACTCGTGCTACATCCTATAGGTTCTCTCCAGCTGAGCCAAAGAGCGGTTCCGTTGAATCTTACCTTGGACAAGCTGGGTTCTCAAAAGCCTGATGATGCCAATCTGTTCACGCTGGAACCATCAGCTTCTGATTTGTCGAAAATTAAAACTCTTGAAGAGAAGTTTGCTATTGCACAGTTCAAAAACCTTAAGGATTCCGAGAAACTTTCAAGTCCTTCCTTTCAAAATATTGAAAGCGGATTGGAACTTTCCATAAAAGGAGAACAGTTTAAAACCCATAAATCTGTAAAAAGACATATCCGCTATGAGCTGATAACTCTTGATTCAAATTATAAGCGGAATGCGCTCAAGTTTTTTGCTTTCTTGCCGTCCTTGTTTGCTAACTTCTTGCGAGGCAACACGGTTGCCAAAGCCGATATTTCGTTTAGCACTACACTGAAATATCAGCCTTTTGCCGAGAAAATCATCGTTCAAGAACCTGGTTTTACTGTGGCCAATACCACAAACAATAAAATGTATGCTCCCGATGCGCAATTCCGAAATCAGGCACAGGCCAAGGAATTTATGAATACTCAGATCACACGGAACCCTGAGCTTTTAGGGAAACTTCATGTGCTACCAAACCACGAAATAAATCCTGCAGCATGAGTGATGAAATAGCCACATATTCGTTTCTGCCCTGGCTCCGCCAAGGCATTGCCAACAAGATAGTTTCAGGTGCATCTTCAGGGGCACGGGCAACTATTCCTGTTAAAGTGAAGATCACTGGAAAAGCCATAAATGGGACAGACATTGAGCACGAAATAAATAGAAATATTTCGCTTTATGGGCCTGGAGATATCATCGGTATTGATAAAAAATCCATTGTAAAAAATGAGCCCCGGGATTGGATTACCAATTTTGAATCCAATTACATGCCCTATATAGAGTTTTATGACGAGGATTTCCCTTGGCGTTATAGTCCGTCATCCGTGAAGAACCATAGATTGACGCCGTGGCTTGCCTTGGTCGTGTTAAAAGATGATGAATTTAAGAAGGCCGTCAATGTAAAGAATAGACCACTTGGTTTTATTGATGTGAAAGATGCTTCAGAGGTCTTTCAGCCTGCCGACCAACTTTGGGCTTGGGCCCACGTGCATATCAACGAATCCGTAATTGATGGAGACATTACGACAAATACGGACGATGATATTGAGAAAGCGATTAAAAAATTTAAAGCTGTATTGAAGAAAAATCCCGATTTGGCCTATTCTCGAATTATGTGTCCGAGAAAATTGGAGCCAAATACTTCCTATCACGCGTTCCTGATTCCTTCCTATGAAAGTGGAAGACTTGCAGGCCTTGGGCTAGACCCTTCACATATCAATGTGGAACTTCCCGCATGGGGTGGTGATTTTGGAAGAGAGGAAGGAACACTTCATCCCTATTATCATCAATGGTTTTTTAAAACAGGGAGTTTGGGAGATTTTGAATACCTCGTCCGTCTTCTGGAACCTAAACCTATAGACAGTCGCGTGGGAACCAGAGATATGGATGTGCAAAGACCCGGATCAAATGTCACTGGAATTAACAATCCAGATCTAGGGGGCGTTTTAAAATTGGGTGGCGCATTACGGATTCCATTTGCCACATTGAGTGAGAAAGATCAGAAAATATTCACAAAATTCGACACATGGGATGACCCCTATCCCCAGAAATTTCAAGAGGAGCTCGCTGCATTTATTAACCTTGCTGAAGAATATGGGCATAAAACTTCCGAACAAGCTAATTCCGATGCGAACCTTGGATTGGACCCCCTCCACAATGATGATGATAAAGATCCACTCATCACCGCACCACTTTATGGTCGCTGGCACGCACTAACACAAAGATTATTGATAGATGAAGAAGGTAATGATCTGCCCAATAATAAAAACTGGGTCCACGAACTCAATCTGGATCCTCGATTTAGGGTTCCAGCAGGTTTCGGTACGAGTGTAATCCAAAAGAATCAAGAGAATTACATGACCGCTGCATGGAAACAGGTGGGGGATATTTTGGAGGCCAACCGGAAAATAAGAATTGCTCAATTGGCCTTGGCCTGTTCCTGGATTTGGTATGATAAACATCTACGCCCAATGTTTGCCAACAATATTGAAAAAGCATTCTTTTTCTCTGCACCTCTACACGCGAGGGTTTTGGCAGATAACCTCACGGTTTACCACACCGTAAAGGAGAGTAAAGTGCCCCACGTTTTAACTACACCTGCAATGCGTAGAATTTTGAGGCCAGGTAGTCGTTTGATGAAATCTCTTCCTTTTGATGGTACCGCTACCAAAGACAATTTGATTGAAAGGATTAATAGTGGCGAAGTGTTGCCAGCCCCTCCGAAAGAAGTTCCACCAACGGTGCCGACAGTTCAGGATTTGGCCGATACCGTGACTCCACAAAATGTGCCTTCATTTATTTCGAAATTGATTTTGAAATTTCCCGGAATACAATGGTTCTTTTTGATAATGGCATTATTCTTTTTGTTGCTTTTCTTCACCGTTTTTATCGGCTGGTTTTTCAGTTTTATTTTCCTAATCGGAGCCATTGGTTTTGGCATCCTGTTCTATCTGACCTATAAATATAGCGGGGAGGTGATCCAGGATGATTCTTTAAATGAGGAGAACCTAAAACCAGAAGTGGTAGATACCTTCCCCAAAAGTCCAAACTTTTCCATTACCCCAATAAATTCCGGATTTAAGCCTGAATTTGGAAATGTAGATAGTGCTGAGGGAATAAGATTCAAAAACGCAACGCGCGATTCATTTGACGTTATAAATGTGAGTAGAGATCTGGGAACTGTCAAGGAAAAACCAGCCCTGGATCTACCCTTCTTGGTCAATATCACTTTTGCAAGGATCAATCCGGAGATTACAATCCCAAAATCGATTTACAATATGGTGTTTATTCCACTGAGAATACGGGAACAGCTTTCCGAACGCTTCGTGGAGGCTATGGCCTATCCTGAATTTGATATTGCAATGTATGAACCCTTGAAAAAGATTTCCGCCGACCTGTTTCTGCCGAATATCAACTTCATCGCCAACAATAGCATTTCTCTTTTGGAAACCAACCAAAAATTCATTGAAGCTTATATGGTGGGTCTAAATCATGAATTTGCACGCGAGCTTCTTTGGCGGGAATATCCAACAGACCAACGCGGCAGTTACTTTAGGCAGTTTTGGGATGTTTCTTCCTATCTACCGGAACCCGGTTTAAGCCCCGAAGAGCTAAAGGAAAAGCTTCGTGATATTCCTCCATTGCATAGATGGTCCAAATTCTCGGAATTGGGAGATCACGACCATCGTGAAAAAAATGGGGATAAGGAAGAAGAGGTGGTTCTGGTGATCCGAGGGGAACTGCTCAAAAAATATCCCTCGGCCGTTATCTATGCCCATAAAGCACAATGGCATAAAAGAAACGATGGCACATTAGACTTTAATGTAGAGCGTGAATTGGCAGTACTGCACGGAGCGGAAAAGGAGAATCCGCCAAAGACATTGGTGAAAACTCCTTTATATGAAGCAAAAGTGGATCCAGATATCACCTTTTTTGGATTTGATCTCACAGCACAAGAAGTGAGAGGAGGAACAGGAGATAATCCGGGGGACGAAAATAAGCCCGGTTGGTTCTTTGTAATAAAGGAACGACCTGGAGAGCCGCGCTTTGGCCTCGATTTAGACCCCGCCGATGACCAACCCATAGATGTTTGGAATGATCTTTCCTGGCCGAGAGTGGCGCCCACAGGGGCGTTCTTACAGATAAATAATTCTACAGAAACCATTACCATAGGAAATATTGATGTTGCAAGCGAAGGAGAAAAGGCAGAGCAAAACCTGGAAGACAAAAAAATAACCTGGAGTAAAAAGATGAATTCTGCCGAACTAGCCTATGTCCTTTACCAAGTGCCAGTAATGGTTGCGGTACACGCATCCGAAATGTTGCCTAAACCTTAAAAGCTATGCCTGATTACAACGAAATACAACAAAATCTGATTTCCGCCCTAGCTGCTAGGGACAGGGTGAAACAGGAACTTTATTTAAAAGAAGAAAAACTTAAACAATTAAAGAACCAAAGAGAAAAGCTGGAACGGCGTTTTGACAAAGCCAGAAAAGAAGATGTTTCCAGGATGGCAGCTTTGGAGGAGCAGACAGATTCTCTTTCGTATTCCATAGAGGAGCAGCGCGGGATTTATCAGGAACAACTGGGAGTTTTGGATTCGATTTTAAAACAATATCAGCCCTTTTCCGATCCCCGGGAGCATATAGGGCGAATGGACGATCGGTATCCGTTTTTGCTCTTGCCGTTGCGAATTGAAACAAGATTTAAGAAAACAAATGAAGACGGAACTCCTCTAAATCAACTATGGGTAAGAATTTATCCAGACGATGTTGCAATCGACAGCTTTGAGGAAACTTTGTCCAATCAAGAAATAGAGAGCGCACAGGCCTATTGGTTGGGAATGTGGCAAGCCGGTGGGCGTGAGTCAATGGAACGTGCTGCCTGGCGCAGTCTTGTATCGAGTTATGGCTCTGGGCGAGCACGATATATTACCGAAGAATATATTCCTATAAACCAATATGAAATTCCTAAAACCACCGATGACCACCAACTTTATCTCACTATCGGGTTAGAGGAGCTTCCTCCTGATACAGAGAGATTGCCTATTGTGGATTTTTGGAAAGCTTTATGGCTCGCTGGTAAGGATCCGGATAAAAAAGAACAGGCCTATGACGATTTATTGAACGCTCTATCGGGAAGTGAGCAGGAAAAAGAGCAAAGAGCTGAGGAAATCAAAAGGACACTGAAGCCTTCAAATTTTGATGACTTTTCTCGGCTATCGGAAGAAGGTATTGAAGTTTCCGTAATTTACGTTCAATTTCCTAAACAGAATAACCGAGACACCAAAGAACAATCGTGGTCGCAAGCACCACTGACCAATGTGCTTCCCGATCGATTTGTAATTACAGGTTACAGCGGTAGCCATTCCACCGAAGGAATATCTTTCCAGGAAATTGGAAATTTAATTCCCTCCCCATTGATTATGGGGCCAGATCCGTCACTGAGTGAAGCGGATCAATTGAAACAGGAAGATGGAAGATTAGTCGTTAACAAAGACCTAAAGTGGATGGTTGATTTCGATGAAGCCTTAGCTAAGGGAATGGGATTTAAAATAAATCTTACCGATATTCAGATGTCGCGCGGTTTTGACAGAATAGTGGTTTTAGGTTTAAAACTGGATCCGGATGCCTCCAAAAGTGCATCAACTATTGAAACTCTTTTCAAGAACCACGAGCGAAGCAAGAAAGGTCTTGCAATACTTCCACAGGGAACGCATACAAACAACACTGAAAACCAGGACAGCGAGTATGTTTATTTTGAGGACGCAGATGTAAGCTTTGATCATCTTAAAATTGAACAACAATACGCCATTGAAAGCGATTGGATGCTCAAAAAAGATGGGTTGTGGCTTGCAGAATGGTTGGGGATCGACACAAATACCTTCCAGAAGACCTACAACGCCGGACTGACGGATCAAACAGAAGCAAAAGCATTGAATACGGCACTTTTTCCTGCCACCTTAGGATACATGATGGAAAGCTTGATGTCGGAGGTTTTTAGCGAGAACGACGTGGAAAAAACGCGTTGGTTCCTAAATAATTTTGTCAGCGGACGAGGGCCCATTCCTGCCATTAAAATAGGCCGACAGCCCTACGGTATTCTTCCCACGACAAAATGGGATGACATGCGATGGATAACCCCGCGCGCTATGCCGCGTCCAGAAGGGATCTCTTGGGAAAAAGGCAATGAATACTTTATTTATAAACTTTACAATATTTTAAAGAAAATAGATGTAGACTGGGAACCCTTGATGAAAGATGTATCCTTTGTGGGAAAAGGAGGAGAAACAAATCCAGATGCACATCAATTATTGCTCGATATTGTTGGACTTACCCCAAATTCCATTGAATATTATCAACGATATGCCGAAAGTGCAACCGCCCTTGTAAATCGCTTTAAGATAATGGGTCTTTTCGGTCCGGTGATTGCGGCCATTATTGCAGGTACATACACGCTAAGCGGAATGGATTTGTTGAAGAAATTCGATTATAATGAGGATGAGGTTCCAGAGATACTCAAAAAATTCTTCCTACAAAGTGAGAATAAGCTTTTTAAAGCGCTTATCGATGACAAAGAACTGTCAGAAATTGAGCCCATTCGAAAATATACTGCAGATGCTAAAAATTATATTGAATGGTTGATTGAAGCTGCCAATAAATCCCATAATACCCTCCGCGAACAAAAAGGATTTATTGATGGTAAAGTGCCGTCCACCCTTCTTTATTTAATGTTGAAGCATGCATTGGATGTAGGATATATAAATACAAGTTTATATTTAAACTTAGAGGCCAAGGTGCTGGATGTTTCATCCTATAAAATGGCAAAAATAGACCCCAATTTTCTTCATATAAAATCGGAAGCACCTAAAACGGAGAGTCGCTGGCGATATTTGTATGAGCCAAACCCTGTCATTACTGGCGACAATAGTATTTTATTGGGCGATTACATTCCCAAGGTAATCCATACGGAACTTGCTACTTTATATCTTAAGGAACAATTGGATGCACTTGAACATTTAAAGAACGTGCCCACCGCGCGATTGGAAAGAGTGTTGACAGAGCACATAGACCTTTGTACTTATAGGCTTGATGCTTGGAAAAATGGCTTGATGAATTATCAATTGGCTTCCCTGCGTTTCCGGAGCGATCCCAATTCCCAGGGCTCTCCTTATGAGTATATGGAAGACGGCAATAATGGCCCAAGCAATTATCCTTATGGTAAAGGAACTTATTTAGGAGCTTATGGTTGGCTGGAGAACGTTCGGCCTGAAAATAAGGTGATGACTCCCAAAAATTTAACTGATGAGGAACTTAAAAAACATTTTAATCAAGCCGATGAACCCCAATTGGTCACCGACAGTACAAATGGAGGATATATTGGTGCTCCTTCCCTCAATCACGCAGTTACTGCAGCGATCTTAAGAAATGCCTATATGGCAGAAGGAAATCCAGAAACCTTTGAAATAAATCTTTCTTCCGAGCGAGTGCGCAAGGCACTTTCCATTATAGAAGGAATTCGAGCTGGCCAGAATTTATCCGCTTTGCTGGGTTATTTTCTGGAGCGCGAACTGCACGATCAAAATCACAGCCTGATCAGGGTTGATTATTATATCCATCTCCTGAGAAAGGCATTTCCATTGAGTTCCGATAAAATAAAATCTACAAAAACAGAAGATTCGGATGCTATTGAAGCCATACAGGCCAGCAATGTGGTGGATGGTCTTGAACTTATAAATCACATAACAGCGTCTGGGAAAAAGACCTATCCTTTTGGGAAATCTGTATTGCCCAATTCAGGACCCGATGCTCCTTCCCCCGAAATCAAGGCAGCCATCAATGAGCAGGTACAAAACATTATGGACCTTAACGACGCAGTTGCAGATATTGCCATGGCCGAGAGTGTCCATCAAGTGGTCTTGGGCAATTATGACAGAGCTGCGGCCACTATGGATACCTATAGTAAAGGTAATTTTCCTCCGATTCCCGATGTAGTCCAAACCCCGAGGAGCGGAACGAACATTACCCAACGCTTTGGTCTTCAGTTTGAAATCTTGGGAGATTCCACGGTTTCTCCGAACAGCATGTCACTCACTCCTAGGTCCAAGGCAGAACCCACATTGAACAATTGGCTGGTTTCAGTTTTACCCCATGAAGGGAATGTAGCGACAAAAGCAACCTATTTTGACCCTACCACGTCCTTAGAAAGGGAAGTGATCATCACACAGAAAGAATTGGAACTACAGGGGCTCGATCTGCTCTATATGGTTAATACTGACAATGATCAGGCCATGACGGCTTTGGACGACCATATTGAAAAATTTGTAAGGGACACCTATTCTCCAAGACCTGATGCCGAAGTAAAGATTCAATATACAGAGCGGATTCCCAATAAAATAAACTTCTTTGAGCTCGCAGCCCAAATGCAAAGCTTACGTAGCCTTATTCTTCAATCCAGACCTTTGGAACCGATGGACGTTTCCATTCCCGATGAAGCGAACTCCGAAGAAAACGATTCGATATTCTTGGACGAAACACCAATTGTCCATGCAAAAGCAGCCTTAGAAACAATAATTTCTGATGTGGATAACTTTTTAACTACGTTGTCGCCGTTAACGGCCGACATTGAAATGAAGAAACCCGAACTTCTTCTGAGCTTTGACGATTTAATTGCCGAAATGATAAAAATATGCACGAAAATGGGCAGTTATGGGCTTCCACAAAGCGGTAGTGGTTTTGCTTATGAGAAACAACGGGTTGTTTATAGTGCCTTGCTAAAACAAGTAGAGCAATTAATTTTGCGTTGGGAGAATCAACTGGTCTCTTTTGATACAGCGATTGCCACCTACGAAGGTCTTCCTCCCGAAACGGCAGAAGAAGATCGTTTTGCCATGCTCTACAAGGCCGAAAGATGGATCGCTACAGTGCCCGAAACGCCTCAACCAGTGAATCCCGAAAGCTTTGTAATAATTTTAGAAGCAAAAAAAGCAGATTTTATCATCAAACTCAATGAGTTTAAGGCTATTGTAAGTGCAAATTATCCTAAGGTGAGTATTCTTCTACAAAAGATAAAATCGGCATTGCCCGTGGTTGATTATGATTTCAATGAATATTCCACCATAGAACAAGAGGATGCTATGCTTCAGTTTGCTATTGATTTGGAAACCTTGGCCAACGCGATAAAAGGCGATCTTTTGAAAAGGACCGCTAAGGCGCAGCAACTTATCGATGAAGCTTTACTGCTTTCATCGGGTAAAAAAAGGGCAGAACTCGTCCAGCAGGCAGGAAAAGCTATTTTTGGGGAAGACTTTAAAATGATTCCAGAATTTGTCTTGCCAGAAAAGCAGGCAGATGAATGGGCGAATTCAATTGCTGACACCGTCCAGCTTTTATCCCATGTAAAGACAGAGGAAGGAGATTTTCCGTTGGATGAATGGGTGTACAGCTTAGCACGCGTACGCGAAAAGGTTCACCACTGGGAAAATATTGTTAACCTTAAGGAGGCCTTTACAAATGAATCACTGGGATTAAAGCCCGTGCAGCTCCCCTACAAGCCCGACGATTCTTGGTTGGCTTTGGAATTTCCAGAAACCTATAAAGTATCCAGTGATAAGATTCTCTATACAGCGCACTATGCAGTACCTTTCAGTAAACACAGTCATCAATGTGGATTGCTGTTGGATGAATGGACCGAAGTAATTCCTTCAAAAACAGAAGATGTAGGCGTTACTTTTCATTATGATAGACCAAACAGCGAGCCGCCGCAGGTACTGCTTTTGGCAATGCCTTCAGAGTTTACCGGGGCTTGGCAATGGAACAATCTTTTGGATATTGTAAACGACACTCTGGATCAAGCCAAGAAACGGGCCATCGAACCCCAGCAAATTGATAAAACAGTGTATGCCCGTTTCTTGCCGGCGACGGTTTCCTCTGTAACCAAATATCCATTTACCGCCTCGCTCAATTACTCCTTTAATAATCTTTTGTTTGATAACCTAAATATTTTAAGCGATGAATAATTTTGTAGCCTTAGAAGATGTGCAGCAGGTGTTCCGGAAAAAAATGTTTCCCACCGTAACTCTATGGAATCGTTTGGAAGCGAGGCCACGTGCAAATGATTTTGATAAAGCGCTAAAGGCCGAAGTGCGCGATCCACTGTGGATGCTTACCAAACAATGGCAGATGGGTGAATTTAGAGGGGATGATGCCGGATCGCCCGCTTTTGCCAAAATACAAATGGCCACTACACAGCTTACCAAATATCAAGCAAACGATAAGGCAGTACAATGGTTTGCGGACGACATGCCTTTGGAGGCAAAAGTAGAGCAGAAAAAAATTCCCTTTCATCAGGCTGGAGAAAAGGTTTCAGTAGACATACGTTTATTGATGGGAAGACAGTGGCTTAAAATGATCGATTCCGGATTTGGGGGGCTAAAGGCCGAGTATCTTGGGAAATATAGCTTTGACATTCCGAATTCCGAAGACAGAAGTGATGCTACAATCGTCGCCCACAAGGGAGCTTGGCAACAAATGACAGCCATTGCAGGTCGTAGTATGGATGGCTATGCTTTCTATGAATATCTAAAGGACGGCGATCCTACCCATACAGCATCCAGTGGAACCGCTATGGAAGGGGATGCAGTTTTGGACGCCTTGGGACTGAAATTTACAGCTTGGTTTGAACGACTTTTTCAACAACCCGTAGTGGAGGAAAACAATGCTTGGATCTCTTCCAGAATGGAATATAAATTTGCCGTATCGGCACCTGAGGAGGTCTCTGAGAAAGTATTGACAGCCGATGAATATTATCACGGGCATCTTGATTGGTATAACCTGGATATTGATCCCCTAAAACACGAATTGACAACCGCTGAATTGGGTGGCATGCCGGCTGATCCGCAGAAACGCGAAACCTTATCGTTCTTCCCGGTTCCAGTAAGTTTTGATGGAATGCCCGATACTCGTTGGTGGCGTTTTGAGGAGGGTCGAGTAAACTTTGGTGATATAAAACCGGACACCACAGATTTGAGCAAGTTGCTTTTTATTGAATTTGGATTGGTTTATGCAAACGATTGGTTTTTGGTCCCCTTCACTCTGCCCACCGGAAGCATAGCCACTGTTAAAGGGTTATCAGTAACCAATGTTTTTGGGGAGAAATTATGGATAGACCCCGCTGGAAAAGGATTGGATGACAGTTGGAAAAGATGGAATATGTTTTCCTTGAACATAAAAGGAAAACAGCGGAAACCAGCTGATACTAGTTTGCTTATATTGCCCACCGTTGAAAAAATACAGGAAGGCAAGCCTCTTGAGGAAGTTGTGTTTATTCGTGATGAGGTGGCGAATATGGTTTGGGCCATAGAGAAGAGGATACCTTTGGTTACGGGAACTCCTGAGAATGGTGCGGAAGCAGCTTTTGAACTCAGGAAGTTTTATCAGAAAATACTGGATATCGAAATTGGGGCAGGTACCACAACACCTGAAGATATAGAATATAAAGCTGCTATACGATATGAGATAATGAATTCTGTGCCAGAGAACTGGATTCCGTTTATCCCTGTTCAGGATCCGGGAAGCAATCGGGAGGTACGACTACAACGAGCTTCTATGCCGAGGATTCTTAAAAATGATGCTGCTGGGAATGCAAAAAAGATAAAACCGCGAACACAATTATTGCGGGAAGGATTGGATACCCCCACCGTAACCCAATATTTTATTCACGAGGAAGAAGTGCCACGGGCGGGGGTTCGTGTGTATCAAACCTATCAACGAAGTCGCTGGTACAACGGCAAGGTGGTTACGTGGTTTGGCTCCAGAAAACAAACAGGACGTGGTGAGGGCCATAGTGGATTGGCGTTTGACCAGATTGTACCTACCGGGAAATCATCACCGGGCTCTGTATGAACGTGGAACAGCGAGAGAAGCTACTTTATATAAACGTCTGGAAAGGGCAACAAATAAAAATCCGCTATAGATTCAAATCTACAGCGGATTGTATTTAATACTACTCAATCTATTTATTTGTGTTTTGCGTAGTTGGTGGCAACCTCGTCCCAATTGATTACGTTCCAAAAAGCAGAAACATAGTCGGGACGTTTATTTTGATATTTTAGATAATAAGCGTGTTCCCATACATCCAAGCCTAAAATAGGATATCCATCACATCCTGTATTGGGCATTAACGGATTATCCTGATTCGGAGTGGAGTTCACCTCCAATTTACCTCCTTTATGCACGCATAACCAAGCCCAACCAGATCCAAATTGGGTTTTTGCAGCATTAGAGAATTTCTCTTTAAATGCATCAAAACTACCAAAAGCGTCATCAATTGCTTTTGCAAGTTCACCGCTTGGTTTTCCACCACCATTTGGGGACATAACCTTCCAAAAAAGGCTGTGATTAAAATATCCACCTCCATTATTCCGAACGGCCTTGTTGTTCATGTCCAGGTTTTTTAAAATATCCTCAATGGATTTGTTCTCCTTATCAGTTCCTTCAATCGCACTGTTCAATTTATCGGTATATCCTTTGTGGTGTTTGTCATGGTGGATTTCCATGGTTCTGGCATCGATGTGTGGTTCCAAGGCATCAAATGCGTACGGTAATTTAGGCAATTCGAATGACATAATATCTTATTTTTTTAATATGTTAATACTCAATTCCCACAAATTTAGACATTCTTATCTCTTCAAAGTGTTATAGATTTTATAAGATTTGCCTCTTCAAGGGGATTCTATGGAAGAAAAATGAGTAAAAACCGGATTTTATTCAAAAATGTCCTTTCTGGAAAGCATTGAATCCATAATGAGTGAACAATCGCCACTATATAGTGGGATCTCGCCACATCAAAACTTCATTATTGATTATAAGATGGCAGCAAGAAGAGTTTTTATCATATGCAAGCCAGTGAGTTATTGCAACGTATCGGAAACTTTTGGCTCCAAAATCTCTAAGTTGGGATCCAAATTCATCTCCTCCATATGTCTTTCTATCGCAGGAAGAATTGCAGGAGCCAAGGAAGCCACAGGCCCGTATAAAATTGAGGAATCCTGTTTTTCCCTCGTCAGTATCCTGTAATGTTCTGAAGCATTTACAAACATAAAAACCACACTTAAGAGGAAAGCATATTTCAATACATTAAAAACTCCGCCCAGGATTTTATTGAAAAGTCCCATCATTGCAAAATTGGCAATCTTTGTCAAAACCCTTCCTATGAGAGCGAAGAGAAACATTATGAGAAAAAAGGTAACGAGGAATGCTATAATACGTTTTAGATCCTCACTCCAATTGAACCACCGCACCAGATAGGCTTCCACATATCCCGAGAAAAACATGGCGCAATATACGCCAGCGACCAATCCTATGAGAGAGGCCAATGCACGTAAAAGCCCCTTGCGAAGTCCTAGGATAAATGCGATGAGAAATATGAGCCCCAGAACGATGTCTATGGTATTCATGACCGTAAATTTTGATAAATATAAACTTTTCTTAACAATTAGTTTTGTTGGAATTTCTGATACGCAGCAATTCTGAATTGAATTCTTTCTGCAAGTTCCTTTAGCTCGGTGGGCAAGGCAACCTTGTTAGGCCTTGAGGACTTTGCAAATAAGCCCTATTGAATTTACTGGTTTGCCTTTTCCTTTTGTGGAATTCTGAATTTTAAAATCACCTCGCGAATTTAGAATTTGAAACTCGTATCTTTGCAGACGATATTGGTTATAATTATGGCACGCGACGAGCAATTAAAGGAACGATGGAATGCAGTGGTGAAGCTACTGAGTAACCGCTTTGCCGATGGGGAAATTTTGGATTTAGACGCCATCATCTATCTTGTGGGGCTTCAGGAATTGGCCCAACTTCATCGAAAATTTAAAAAGGACGAAAAGTTAGACTTAATGCATATTGCCATTTGTCGGCTTTTGGAGCCGTATGGATATTATGAGTTCGATTATTTTGACGAGGAAGGCTGGCCGCATTATAAAGTCCTGGAACAATTGCCCTCATTGAAAGCTGGAGAACAAAGCGTTTTGATGAAAGAGGCTATTGTTCAATACTTCGTAGAGAAAGAGGTGATTTCATAACCATTTTTCCAAAGATTATTTTGAAAAAATAATACTGGATAATCCAACATCAGTGTTTTTAGACAAAGAAACATTAAAATGATAGAAACCGTAAAAGAACATCTTAGTGAGGTTGAAGCTTTCACTTCAACGGATAAAGAAGAAATAGAGAGCTTCCGCATAAAATATTTGGGTAAAAAGGGTCTTTTAAACCAATTTTTTGCCGAGTTCAAAAATGTGCCGAACGAACAAAAGAAGGATTATGGGCAAGCAATTAATAACCTCAAGGCTGCTGCCCAGAATAAGGTTGATGTTCTCAAGGAAGCCTTGGAAAGCCAACAGGAATCCAAAGGGGTTTATGGCGATCTTTTTCGTCCGGGAGAAGCGATTCCCTTAGGAGCAAGGCATCCCATATCCATTGTAAAGAATAAAATAATCGATATCCTTTTGCGCATTGGCTTCAACGTTTCTGAAGGACCTGAAATGGAGGATGATTGGCATAACTTTTCTGCCTTAAATCTTCCCGAGTACCATCCAGCACGCGATATGCAGGACACGTTCTTTATTCAAACAAATCCTGATCTGTTGTTGCGCACCCATACTTCCTCCGTACAGGTGCGATATATGGAAAATAACAAGCCCCCAATTCGAACAATTTCTCCGGGACGTGTTTTCAGAAACGAGGCTATTTCGGCCCGCTCCCATTGCTTCTTCCATCAAGTGGAAGGACTTTATGTGGACAAGGATGTCAGTTTTGCCGATTTAAAACAAACCTTGCAATATTTCACTACCGAAATGTTTGGAAAATCGCAAATACGCTTACGGCCTTCATATTTTCCGTTTACGGAGCCAAGTGCTGAGGTGGATGTGTATTGGGGCCTTGAGACCGAAACGGACTACAGAATGACCAAGGGCACTGGCTGGCTTGAAATTATGGGCTGTGGGATGGTAGATCCCAATGTTTTAAAGAATTGTGGAATTGATCCAGAGATTTATTCGGGCTTTGCTTTTGGGATGGGTATAGACCGCATTGCCATGCTTTTATATCAGATCCCTGACATCCGAATGTTTGCAGAAAATGATGTGCGCTTTTTAGAACAGTTTAAAAGTGTTCTCTAAAAAAGGTCCATAGAGAATTCTATATGGGACCTATCGTCCAAAACAAAATTAAAACTGCTATGAAAAAAATTCTCGTTATTGCTCTGCTTATTATTGTAGCTGCCGCGGTTGCCTATCTCACTTTTGTAATTGCCGCCATAAAAATGGCAATTGGCGCCATTTTGTTGGGCATTGCTGCCATAGCCCTCATAGCTGTGTGGATTATGTGGAAAGTTAAGGAAGACTGATGCTGGAGGATATCGAAATTCCAACTATTAAAGATGTCCATGTTCTTGCCATCAAGGAATGGGACGAGAATTTTACGGGCCAACAGTGGAATGTTTGTCTGTATAACGATCGAACTGATATTATCTCTACGGTATTGGTGTTGTCCAGAGGAAGAAGTGAAAATAAAAAAACCTCGTCTCTCCGGCATGGGTTGGGAGATTTACCACCCAAAAGTACCGCGAAAATTGAATTTATCCCTACAGAAGTTCTTGGATTCACCAATGAATATTTGGTTACTTTCTTTGCCGAGAATAAACTTTTTGAACGGAAATTCGTGTTCAAGCCCAATAGTATTTCCGAGAAAAATGCAATGGAAATTCCATTTTTGGATAGGGAAGGCGTTATGGCAAAATGATAAACCATCTGATTAAAGTTGTCTCGTAGTATGCTGAAAGTTAAAATCAATTCTTTTTCCTATTCCAAAAAGATAATTTTAAGAGATATACATTTTACCCTCAAACCAGGTGAACATTTTAGTATCCTGGGAGAGAGCGGTTGTGGAAAGTCAACACTGCTTCATATAATTTATGGTTTGCTTCATCTGGAACATGGAACGATTTCGTACAGAAAAAAAAGATTGCTTGGGCCTTCAAAAACCTTGATTCCAGGAGAGCCTTTTATGAAACTGGTAGCTCAGGAGTTTAACATCATGCCTTTTTCCACTGTCGCAGAAAATATCGGCTCGTATCTTACGCGGATGGATGAGGAGAGGGATGCCCAAAGAATTGACCAAGTGCTGGAAGTCGTTGGTTTGGAATCTTTCAAGGACACAATAGTTAAAAATCTTAGTGGAGGTCAGAAACAACGCGTCGCCTTGGCAAAAGCTTTGGCCAAGGAGCCTGAAATTCTGTTGTTGGACGAACCATTTAGCAATATTGATACTTTTCGAAAAAATCAGTTGAGGCGAAAACTATTCCGTCATTTGAAAGAGAACCGTATTGCTTGTATCAGTGCTACCCACGACAGTGACGAGGCTCTGGCATTTTCCGATCGAATCATAATGTTAAAAAACGGATCGCCGGAAATGTCTGGAACGCCTGAAGAGGTTTATAACAATGTTTCAAATCCCTATCAGGCAGGATTTTTTGGAGATGCCAATCTCCTTCCCACAAAGTGGTTGTCTACTGAAAAGGATTCAAAAAAAATTGTTGTTTTTCCGCATCAATTAAAGGTTTCCCCAGAAAAGACCCCACTTTTTGTAATAGTAAAAGCTATCTATTTTCAGGGGAGTCATTATCTTATACAGGGTTTGTTGAACAAAACAGAAATTTTCTTCGCCCATAGGGAACGTCTTGAGATTGATAGCATCCAGTACCTGGACTATTTGCCCAACCTTGCTTCGATTGAGAAATAGACGATGACCTATTCCCAGATTTAAATCCGTAAATTTACGCCAGGGAGCAAAAACCGATAGCTGAATGGACTGGATTCTATTTGCCGAGATTTTCTACGTCATTATTATAATATGGGTTTGTGCCCGGGTTATTGATGATACGCAAAGCACCACCAAAACACTTGCCTATCTTTTATTCGTCATATTTGTTCCTTTTGTAGGAGTGATTGTATATTTCTCCTTTGGGATCAATTACCGCAAGCGGAAGATTTACAGTAAGAAGATTTTTAATAACGAGGAAAAAGAAAGGGAAATTGAAAAGCAGGTACGGGCGCTCTCCAAATCCATTTTTACTGCAGCCGATGAATCGGTAGTACACTTTCGGAAACTTTCTGCCCTAATTCTCAATCAATCGCTAAGCCCGATAACCGAGGGCAATAAGGTCTTGCTCTTGCTCAATGGGGAGAATAAATTTCCAAAGGTCTTTAACGATATAAAAAATGCCAAAGACCACATCCATATTGAATATTATATTTTTGATGCCGATGTTATTGGGTGCCAGTTAATAGATCTATTGATTGAAAAAGCAAGGGAAGGGGTGAAAGTGCGATTTGTTTACGATGATTTTGGCAGTAGGGAGATTCGGAAAAAACAGGTATCACGGCTGAAAGAAGCAGGGGTGGCAGCCTATCCATTTTACAAGATCAAGCTCATTGCCCTTGCCAATAGAATTAATTATAGAAACCATCGAAAGATCATTGTTGTCGATGGGAGAATTGGCTACGTGGGGGGAATAAATGTTAGCGATAGATACATCAACCGGGAAGCCGATGAGGATAAACTTTATTGGCGGGATACCCATTTAAGGCTTGAAGGCCCTGCGGTGAGTATGTTGCAGTATGTTTTTTTGGGAGATTGGAACTACTGCTCTGGAGAACAATTGCTTCCAAAGGACAATTTTTTTCCATTTAGTGGTGGGGTGCCATCCAATACAGGCAAAATAGTTCAACTTGTGGCCAGCGGTCCTGACTCAGACAGCCCTTTAATACAGCAAAGTCTAATGCAGGCTATAAATCTTGCAAAAAGAGAAATTCTTATTACAACCCCCTATTTTATTCCAGGAGATGCTCTTATGGAGAGCTTAATTGTTGCGGCTTGGAGCGGAACTCGAATAAAATTGTTGGTTCCAGGTACGTCTGATTCTTTATTCGTGAATTTTGCCGCACGCTCCAATTACGGAAAGTTGTTGAAGGCTGGAGCAGAAGTCTATCGGTACCAAAAAGGCTTTGTGCATTCCAAAACGATGGTCATAGATGGAGAACTGGCTATTGTAGGCACGGCAAATATGGACCTTCGTAGTTTTGATCTTAATTTTGAGGTAAATGCCATTGTATATGATAAAGAGATAGCGGCCCAACTTTGCAATGCTTTTTTTGAAGATATAAAGGAATCAACCCGGCTAAATGCTGTAGATTGGAAAAACAGGAAAGGGATAGTTCCCCTATTGGAAAAGATAGCTGCCTTGTTTTCGCCTATGATGTGATCTTTGACGAGGATCACGAAACTTTTACAAGCATTTTGCCTTTATTTTTACCATCAAACAGATCGATAAACGCTTTGGGGATATTTTCAAACCCGTTTATGACCGTTTCGGTATATTTCAGGCTATCTTCCTGAATCCACTTGGCCAATTGGGTTTTGGCAGGCCCGAAATCCTTCACAAAGTCCCGGACGGTAAAACCCTGCATCAAAATACTTTTTTTGATCAAGGTGGTTTCCACCCGAGGTCCTTTAGGTATTTCGGTTTCATTATAAAGAGAAATGGCACCACAGTTTACCACCCTCCCATATTTATTCATGTTGGCGAGAGCAGCATCGAGAATTTCCCCGCCAACATTGTCGTAATACACGTCAACACCATCCGGACAGACTTGGGATATCGCTTTTTTTATGTCCTTAGTTGTTTTGTAATTGATGCCTGCGTCAAAGCCAAATTTTTCTTTGATCCATTCAATTTTCTCATCGCTACCGGCAATTCCTATAACTCTGCAGCCTTTTATCTTTCCTATCTGTCCGGCAATACTTCCTACCGCTCCTGCGGCTCCTGATACCAACAGGGTTTCCCCTTTTTTGGGTTTGCCTATTTTTAAGAGCCCTAGATAAGCGGTAATCCCTGTCAATCCCAGGGCACCCAAAAAAGCTTCCAAGGGGATATTTCCATTGTTTATTTTGTTCAACCCATTTCCATTTGAGGTTTGGAATTGTTTCCATTGAAGCATGCCATTTACAAAATCCCCTTTTTTAAAATCCTCGTTGTTGGATTTTATTACTTCGGCAATAATTCCCGATTCTAAGGGTTCCCCCACCTTAAAAGGTTCGATATACGATTTTTCATCCCGCATTCTGCCTCGTAAGTAGGGGTCTACGGAAACGAATTTGGTTTTCAGCAGCACCTGGTTCTCCAACGGTATTGGCTTTTCTTCTTCTAAAAATTCAAAATCCGCAAGGGTAGGCTTTCCCGTGGGACGACTTTTTAATAGGATTATTTGGTTCATATGTTTTAATTTTTTAGCTGTGAAATTAGAGTATCAAGCTATGAAATATTTAGGAAAATGTCTTTTGATTAAAGGAATAACTGGTTTCTTTTCTGAAAAGATTAACGAACTTCGTCGTGTGAGGCGATATCTTTGCAATTTCATACCGGAAGCGTTTGGAACAGAAACAATACATTTTTGAAAACATTCTTTTGGATGTGGGAGAATACTTTAAAAGCACTGACTTTTCCAAGGCTATTCTCTTGGGGATTGCTCTTGTTGTCCCCATTATAATTGGATTAAAGCTGAATGCGTTACAGGTAGGGGTAACTATAACCGTGGGGGCTATGCTTGCCTCACCGAGTAACGTTAGTGGGAGTTTACGCCACAAGATTACGGGAATTCTCATCGCAACCTTGCTGGCTATGATCATAAGCTTTATCGGCGCTTATCTTCACGTATCCTTATGGCTTTTGTTTCCCATCCTCGGCATTTTAATGTTTGGAATTTCCTACATCTCCATTTATGGGTTTAGGGCTTCACTTATTAGTTTTTCTGGACTTTTTGCCTTGGTGCTGAGCTTTTCCAATGTCTCTACCGGGATGCAACCTTATGAGCGGGTGCTGCTTATTGGAGTGGGTGGATTGTGGTATCTGGCCCTTAACCTCCTTTGGTATTATATTCACCCAAAAGAGCAAACTGAATTCTACTTGGGCAAAACCCTGAGATTAACCGCTGATTATTTAGAAACTCGTGGTAAATTGGTGGAAGAAAAGAACAATCGAACGGTTCTTTTAAAAAAGTTGTTGAATTTACAAACGGAACTTACGGCAACTCATGAGACCCTTCGCGACATACTTATTTCAAGTAGGACTGGCTCTGGAAAATCTGACTATGAAGGGAAGCGCATGCTCATTTTTGCACAATTGGTCGATATGCTTGAACTGGCCATGGCAAATCCGGTGAACTATTCAAAAACTGACGAACTCTTTAGCAAAAAACCAGCTCAACTTGCTGATTTTCAGGGATTGCTCTTTGCCATGCGGGATAGGTTACAAGAGATTTCACATAATCTTTCCACCCCCAAGAAACTTCAAAGGAATACTAAGATTGAAGAGTTCCAAGAGAAAATAGGAATTGATGTTTCGGAATTTGCCCCCGAATTGAATGAAGAGCTTGATGAAAATTGGCTGATGCTCAAAAACCTTCATAAATATCAGAATGAGCAGATCAGAAAGATTGAAAAAATAGAATGGTTGCTTAATAATCCGGCCCAACGGGAAATATCCTTGATCAATCGAGAAGATTCTCGTCGATTTTTGACTAAGCAAAAGTACGACCTTCACGTTTTGACGGAGAATTTTAACCTGCGCTCTCCTATTTTTAAACATTCTCTTCGCTTAGCTACCATGACAATGATTGGGTTCGCAGTGGGAATACTTATTTCGGCCCAGAATCCATATTGGATATTGTTAACGCTTATTGTGATTATGCGGCCTGCTTTTGGGCTTACCAAAACTCGATCCCGACAGCGTACCATTGGAACCTTGATTGGAGGTGCCCTTGCCGTAGGAATCGTGCTTCTTACCCAAAACACCACGGTTTATGCCATTTTGGCTATAATCTCTCTCGTTTTCGCTTTTTCAATGGTACAGCGCAATTACAAGGCCTCTGCTACCTTCATTACGCTCTTCGTCGTGTTTATTTATGCGCTCTTGCGGCCTGATATCTTTAATGTTATCCAGTATCGGGTCTTGGACACCTTGATTGGGGCAGGCCTGGCAACCCTTGGGAACCTCTTGTTATGGCCGGCCTGGGAGGTGCAGGGAATTCAAAAGACATTACAGACTACCCTTAGGTCCTATCGTATCTATTTGGAAGAGATCAAGGGATATTACAATACAAAAGGACACATCTCCTCAGAGTATAAAGTGGCCCGGAAGAAGGCATTTTTAGCTATGTCTGATCTCAGTGCTGCCTTTCAAAGGATGACCCAAGAACCTAAATCAAAACAGAAAAACTTAGACAAGATATACGAAATTGTTGTTTTGAACCATACTTTTTTATCTTCCTTGGCTTCTCTCAGTACCTATATAATAAACCATCCAACCACTCCAGCTTCAGATAATTTTAATAGAGTAATGGAAAGGATAACACAGAACCTATCCGATGCTGAGACTATTTTAAAAGATGCTTCTTTGGAAATGGAAAATGGAGATCCCAGCGAAGAGGATATTTTTGACGCCACCTTTGGGCAAAATCTGTCATTTTCCACCCAAGGCCAAACTCCCTCAGAAATGAAAGATTTCCATATAGAGATGGAGGAAGCCCATTTGATAAGGGAACAATTGAAATGGCTGCTGACGATGAGCGAGAAGATACCGCAACTCTTGAAGAAAACACCGTTTGACTGAGAATTACCTTACCCGTAATATGCTTTGAGTAATTCCATTTAGATTGAACTCATCCCTTTCCCTCTTTCCCGAGAGTAAGAGACCCACCGGTGAGTTGAGCGCTACGCATAGATAGCTGGTTTCCCCAATTGTTACAGCCCCGATAGAGAGACTTATAAAATAAATAAATCTATCGGTATATACCAAGCTTCCTAAACGTGCATATTCGGAAGTGGAGCGTATATCGATTCTTTTTAGGATTTGCGTCAATTTTTCTATTTCAAGGAGTTGTTGCCCTGCATTTTCTCGGTCTATTTGTAGCACGGCCCTCCCTGTTTCATGCTTGTCGCCACTGCTGCTTTTATTTTCCTCCCACAACGACTCTTCAATACTGGAGATTGTCTGTTTTATCTTGTTATACCTGGCATCTACCTGTTGTTGGCAGTGACCGAGCAAATGGCTTTTGAGTTGTACTACTGTCATTTTTTCTTATTTACATTTCGTTCTACTCTTTCCAGGGAGAATTTGCCGTAAAATCTCATCTGATTGACGATCCATTGTATTCGTGACGCTATATATTTGCTAGGGGGATAAGCCTTGAGTTTTCTTGGATTCGGCAAAATGGCAGCAAGAGCTGCCGAATTCTGTATGGTTAGGTTTTTGGCAGGTTTGTGGAACCAATATTGCGCTGCCGCCTCTGCTCCAAAAATGCCATCTCCCATCTCAATACTGTTCAAATAGACTTCCAAAATTCGCTCCTTGCTCCAGAGAGTCTCTATCAATAAAGTGAAGTAAGCCTCGAGTCCCTTCCTTAGCCATGTTCTATTGGGCCATAAAAAAGCGTTTTTTGCTGTTTGTTGTGAAATAGTACTCGCTCCTCGAATTCTTTTTCCTTTTTCATTGTGTTTTATTGCCTTCTCTATCGCGTTGCGGTCAAAACCACTATGACTTAAAAATGTCTGGTCCTCAGCACAGATTACCGCAAGTTGTAAATTAGGTGAAATTTCGTCGAGGGGCACCCAATGGTGATGCGTTTCATAATTTTTATCACCCTCCATAGTGCGGATGGCCATTAGGGGAGTATAAGGCACCGGGACAAATTTGTAGATCAATACCCATAACACGGTGAGGGCAATGAACCACAGGAAGAGTTTTAAGAGGAATTTAAATATTTTTTTGATCATGGACTTTATATACCATCATTGTTCTTCTGGCTCTGATTTAAATAAATTTCGACGTATGTGAATCAAAGTGCATTTTCTATGCAAAATTAGCTAATTCCTCGCCTATGATACTGCCGATAGCTACCCCCATTCCGCCCAATCTTACACCGCAGAAAACATTTTCTGAAATAGGCTTAAGGATGGGTTTCTTCTGTTTTCCTACTCCCATAATCCCACTCCATCGTTGGTCTATCTCAAAGGAATGGTTAGGTAAAATTACCGATTCGAGCAATTCTTCCAGTTTGTTCTGGATAAGTTCCGTCAGTTGCATTTCTGCTGTCTCTTCTGCTTTAAGATCCAGATTTCTTCCTCCACCAAAGAGAACTCTGTCATCGATATTTCGAAAGTAATAATAGCCTTTTTCCAAATGGAAGGTGCCTTTAATAGGCAGATTATCAATGGGCTTCGTTACCAGGACCTGGGCTCTGGCGGGCGTTACATCTTCCTTTATAAATTGTTTTGCAAAGCCATTGGTTGCGATAAATGCTTTTTTTACGGAAATGCTCTCCGCAGAATTTATTTGTAGGGAAACCGTGTTGCCACGATCCGAAATACCGGTAATTTCTGAAGAATTCAACAGTAAGATACCTGCCTTCGTGGCTTTCCTGATAAAGCTAAGCATCATTTTTCCCGTGTCAATCTGACCTTCAAATTTGCTATAAATAAGAGTGGGTTGAATATGATGGAAACCAAAAGGGTTCTTCTTCTCTAAAAATACTTTCGAACCAAAAATAGGGAAGAGCAGGCTGTTGACATATTCAAGATGATTTCTACAAGATTCTAGAAGTGCAGTATCTCTGTCTGAAAAGAGCTCGTATCCCCCCAACTGCTGGTAGTCAATCTGTTTATCTCCGAGGGTGTTTCGCAGTATTCGCAATCCCTCAACCCTGCTTTTTACGAGCTCGATGACTTCTTCTTCGGTGTGATTTTTCAAATCTTCCAATAGCTCTGAAACGCTTCCAAAGCACGCAAATCCTGCATTTTTGGTACTGGCCCCACTGGGCAGAATTCCTCTTTCAAAGACTGCGATTTTACTTTTCGGGTAGGTCTTCCGCAGCGCTAAAGCACAGCTCAATCCTACAATTCCACTGCCAATGACTGCAAAATCGATATTTGAGAGCCACGTCTTTCTTTCCCAAAAACTCAGGTTCATTTCTACAGAATTTAGTAACAAATATACTTACCAAAAGAGGTTATAGGCTTGCAGGAGAGGACATTTATAACAAAAAGCACCAAATTTCAGGGGTAAGCCGTTGGAATTTGGTGCTTGTAATTTAATATTTTGGAAGACCTAGTCCTCTTCAGGCTCCTTCATTTTGAAGGTATTCATAAAGGCAGTGGTATAGTTTCCGGCCACATAATCTGGTTCGTCCATCAATTGGCGATGGAACGGAATGGTAGTCTTGATCCCTTCAATGACAAACTCATCCAGTGCCCGTTTCATTTTACTAATGGCTTCCTCCCGCGTTTGTGCTGTAGTAATGAGCTTTGCAATCATAGAGTCATAATGGGGAGGAATCGTGTACCCCGCATAAACGTGTGTGTCCAGACGTACCCCATGGCCACCAGGTGCATGCAATACAGTGATTTTTCCAGGAGAGGGTCTAAAATTGTTATAGGGGTCTTCCGCGTTTATCCTACATTCAATGGCGTGAAGTTGTGGTGTATAGTTTTTCCCCGAGATGGGAATACCTGCTGCCACGAGTATTTGCTCCTGTATAAGGTCGTAATCAATAACTTGCTCGGTAATGGGGTGTTCTACCTGGATACGCGTGTTCATTTCCATAAAATAGAAATTGCGATGCTTGTCCACTAAGAATTCAATTGTCCCCACCCCTTCATATTTAATGTATTCTGCGGCTCTTACTGCGGCATTCCCCATGTCGGTTCGAAGTTTTTTGGTCATAAAAGGACTTGGGGTCTCTTCGGTGAGTTTTTGATGGCGCCGCTGAATGGAACAGTCTCGCTCGCTTAAATGGCAGGCTTTTCCCGTGCTGTCTCCCACAATTTGGATTTCTATATGGCGCGGTTCCTCGATGAGTTTTTCCATGTACATCCCATCGTTTCCAAAGGCGGCGGCTGCTTCTTGTCGGGCGCTGTCCCATGCCTTTCTAAGATCTTCCTTTTTCCAGACCTCACGCATTCCCTTTCCACCACCACCGGCAGTGGCTTTTAACATGACCGGATACCCAGTTTCTTCAGCGATCTTTTCAGCTGCTTCGAACGATTCAATAATACCATCACTGCCAGGGACCGTAGGGACGCCAGCGGCTTTCATGGTAGCTTTTGCAGAGGCTTTGTCGCCCATGCGTTCAATCATTTCAGGGGAAGCTCCAATAAATTTTATATTGTGCTCTTGGCAAATCTTTGAAAATTTCGCGTTTTCAGACAAAAACCCATACCCTGGATGTATAGCATCGGCATTGGTTATTTCGGCTGCTGCGATAATATTTGACATTTTAAGGTAGCTGAGATTGCTGGGAGGAGGGCCTATACATACAGCCTCATCGGCAAAGCGCACATGCAGGCTTTCCTCGTCGGCGGTAGAATAGACGGCCACACTTTTAATTCCCATTTCCCGGCAAGTGCGAATGATTCGCAATGCAATCTCACCTCTGTTTGCAATCAATATCTTTTTAAACATATCTTTTTCAGAAATATCATTCCGATAGGTACCGGAACCGAATTCCAAATCTCAAAAACAGTTGGAATTTGGAATTTGTGATTTGGATTTTATATTAAGATGGATCTACTAAGAACAAAGGTTGATCAAATTCCACAGGGGAGGAATCGTCTACCAAAACTTTTACAATTTTTCCTGAGACTTCACTTTCTATTTCATTGAAAAGTTTCATCGCTTCAATGACGCAGAGTACATCCCCCACTTTTATTGTATCTCCTACTTCAACAAAAACTGGCTTGTCGGGAGATGGTTTCCTGTAGAAGGTTCCTATAATTGGCGATTTGATGGTGACGTACCTGGAATCGGTATTTTCCGCTTCCGGCTGTGTGGTAGCTGTTGGAGTAGGAGGTTGTGGCTGTTGCTGCTGCACCGGCATTTGAGGCTGAGCAGCCATCGTTGGGATCTGTTGAATATAAGTGGTCTCTCCCTTATCGTCATGGGAGCCGGTTTTAATGGTAATCTTAATGTCCTCCATTTCAAGTTTTACCTCACTGGCACCACTTTTGGCCACAAACTTAATTAAGTTTTGAATGTCTTTTAAATCCATAGTACAAAGTTTAATCTTTTCTGGGTTTCTTAAAAAATTATTTTGAATCATAGGCCCATTTTACATACACGGCGCCCCAAGTGAATCCTCCACCGAAGGAAGCGAATATCAAATTATCTCCTTTTTTGAGTTGTTTTTCATAATCCACCAAACATAAGGGTAAGGTGGCTGATGTTGTATTCCCATATTTATGGATGTTTATCATTACTTTTTCATCAGGAAGCCCCATGCGGGCAGCGGCGGCATCTATAATTCGTTTGTTGGCTTGATGCGGTACCAACCAGTTTACCTCCTCCGGGGCCAAATTATTCCGGACCATGATTCTTTCGCACACATCGGCCATATTGGAGACGGCAAATTTAAAAACAGTTTTCCCTTCTTGAAAAACATAATGCTGTTTGTTGGCTACCGTTTCTTCCGAGGCTGGAAGAAGAGATCCGCCAGCATCAATTTTTAAAAAGGGCCGCCCTATTCCATCGGTACGCAAGTATTCGTCCTGCACACCCAGACCTTCGGCATTGGGTTCGAAGAGCACTGCACCCCCACCATCCCCAAAGATAATACAAGTGGTCCTATCTGTATAATCAATAATTGACGACATTTTATCGGCACCTAAAAGAAGTACTTTTTTATATTTTCCCGACTCTATATATCGTGCTGCCGTTGACATTCCGAAAAGAAAGCTCGAACAGGCCGCAACCAGGTCAAAGGAAAATGCATTGACGGCACCAATTTCAGTGGCCACATAAACTCCTGTAGCCGCTACCGGCATATCTGGCGTTGCAGTTGCCATGATGATAAGGTCTATGTCCGCTGGGTCAGTATTGCTTTTTTTAAGAAGATCTTTCGCTGCTTGGATAGCTAAATAGGAGGTGCCTTTATCTTTATCCTTTAATATTCTTCTTTCCTTGATTCCAGTTCGGGCGGTTATCCATTCGTCGTTGGTATCGACCATGGTTTCCAGAATTTCGTTGGTGAGAATGAAATCTGGAACGTATCCTCCCACAGCGGTAATAGCTGCCGTAATATTATTCATAAGGTTTAATTAGAATTCACGCAAAAGACCCAAAATCTTTTAAAAAGAATGAAATTACTAAATTTTACTTGAAAAGAGACACTAATCGGTTTGATTTTGGAATTTGCAAAAACAAAAAAACAAAAATGCCCCACATTTTTGGGGGCATTTCCAATAAAAGTTATAAACTGTTATGCTTCTACCTCCTCGGTGGTGTCAATTACAACTTGGCCGCGGTAGTACATTTTGCCTTCGTGCCAGTGCGCTCTGTGAAACAAGTGCGACTCGCCAGTGGTAGGATCTATCGCAAGGGTGGGAGCAGTAGCCTTGTAGTGGGTTCTTCTTTTGTCCCTTCTTGTTTTCGAGGTTTTTCTCTTTGGATGTGCCATTTTATTTTATTATTTGTCCGTTAATAGTTTTTTTAGTGAATCCCATCTGGGATCGGTCTGCTCGCTTTCCTGCTCCGATTCTTCCGGAGCTTTTGGGCTGAGTTCTTCAAGTTTGTCGAGTATGTCGCTCTTTAAGGTGCCATCCTTTACTCCGGGATGGATTCTTCGCAAGGGCACTGCCAAAACAACAGATTCATATATAAATTGTTGAATGTTTACTTCGTAGCTGCCATGGGGTAAAATAAGCAAATCTTCGTTTTCATCGTTGTACTCCTCTCCAAATTTCACCACAAACTGATACGTTCCCGATATCGGCTGGTCATAGGGCTCATTGCTCACGTCGCAATATACGTTCACACTGCCATCAAAGGTCAATGTGAATTCCATCAACGTGCTCATCTTCTCCAGTAGTACATTGAGATTAATGGAAGCGTTATTAAATTCCTCATACTCAAAATTCTCAAAGAACGCTTTCGTTAATTCAAAGTTAAACTGGTGTTTTCCCAACTTCAACCCCCCAAAAGGGAGCGTAAATTCTTTCAATACCTTCATTTCCACACCTCTTTTTACACCTTCACCTTACGGATAAGGCGGGTGCAAAGATAAAAAATTATTTTAATAGCAAATTGGTTTTAGGGTTTCTTTTTTACATAGCTTTTTTTACGCGATACTTGCAGGGGGTTACGAGAGATTTCTTCGTATTCCAATCGCTTTTCATAAATGGCAATGGCACTGTAAACAGCTTCCCTGAATGATTCAAAATTGGCTTCATTTTTTCCGGCGATGTCAAAGGCCGTTCCGTGGTCGGGAGAAGTGCGCACACGACTGAGTCCAGCGGTAAAGTTGACACCTCTGCCGAAGGAAAGTGTTTTAAATGGCACCAAACCTTGGTCGTGGTAGGCAGCGATAATGGCATCAAAATTTTTATAATTGCCAGAACCAAAAAAACTATCGGCGGCATAGGGACCAAACACCAACTTTCCGTTCTTTCGCAGATTGTCCAAAGCTGGGCGTAAAATAGTGTCATCCTCAGTACCGATTACCCCGTTATCACCCGTGTGTGGGTTGATTCCCAAAACTCCAATCTTGGGTTTGTCTATTCCAAAATCTTCCACCAGACTACGGTAAACCGTATTGATTTTTTTATCGATGAGTTCGCGGGTAATGTTTTTCACCACGTCCTTTACCGGGACGTGATCTGTGAGAAGACCTATGCGCAGATCTTCAGAAATCATAAGCATTAAGCTGTCCCCATTGAGTTCTTGGGCTAAGTAATCCGTATGTCCGGGAAAAGCGAAAGCTTCAGACTGAATGGTCGATTTGTTTATGGGCGCAGTGACCAAGACATCAATCGTGGTGTTCTTTAAGGCTGCCACTGCCGACGTTAAGGATTTTAAGGCGTATTCGCCGCCTGTCTTGTTTTCTTCCCCCAAATGTACATCTACGTGTTCTTTCCAGACATTTAAAACATTCAATCGTTTGGGAACCAGATCTTCCAACTTGTCGATACCCTGAAAATTGGTGTCCAGGTTCAATTGTTTTTTGTAGAATGACATCAATCTCACCGAAGCAAATATCACCGGAGTGCAAAAGTCCAGCATCCGCGAATCCGCAAAGGTCTTTAGGATGATCTCACCGCCAATTCCGTTGATGTCGCCAACAGAAATCCCTACCACTATTTTGTCCTCCCTGCTCATGTTTGGGTTTTTTAATTGTTACTTTTGCTGTGCAAATGTAATTAAATGCTTCGATGTTTACAGGAATTATTGAAACCGTTGGTGAAATAGTCCAGCTTGTTAAGGAAGGTGGGAATCTTCATATTGAAATAAGGAATCCTTTGGCCCAGGAACTGAAAATAGACCAAAGTGTATCGCACAATGGTGTCTGTCTTACGGTTGTTGAAGTGAAAGACGGCTCGTATGTGGTCACCGCAATTAAGGAAACCTTGGATAAGACCAATTTAAAGTCATGGCAGAAGGGATCTTTGGTAAACCTGGAACGGGCGATGAAGCTGGGGGATAGACTGGATGGCCATATTGTGCAGGGACACGTGGATACCACGGCGATATGTAAAGGGATTCAAGATGCCGATGGCAGTTGGGTATTTACCTTTGAATATGAAAATCTGGAATTCAGTACTGTGGAAAAAGGGTCGATAACGGTAAACGGCGTTAGCCTGACAGTGGTGAACTCTTTAAAGGGGCAGTTTAGCGTTGCGATTATCCCCTATACTTTTGAGAACACCAATTTTAAGGAGATGGAAGTGGGGAACTTGGTAAACTTAGAATTTGATATTATAGGGAAGTATATAAAAAACCTTATGAGGCCTTATTTGTAATGCGATTTCGTCTGTAGACCATATAGGCTCCAAACAGAATCCCGGCTATAAGCAGTAGCCAAAGCCCTCCGTCTATAGGTAGCTGTCCGCCTGGTGGTGGAGGATTCCTCGGGGGCGGTACGGTTTCAGCATCTTGCACGACGGCCAATATAACAGTGTAAAAAAGTGTTAGCATGGTCAAAGGTTAACGATATAGGGCTTGCATTTATGCGCCTAAAGTAATGATTTTTTTTCTCCCAAATAAAAAAATGAGTTATTGAAACATCAATAACTCATTTTTTGGGCAGTTGACTGCCCTTTATTAAGTCAATTCCAATTTAATCTTCTGGAATGCTCAATTAAAAAAGGAGAGGTCCCACCTGGGCTTACTTCGGCTCCGCTCAGTACGGCGCTTCTCGCCAAATGTTTTTTTTAAAAAGAACACGCTTAAAGAAAGCAGAAAATTTAATTTAAAAATATTGTGGTCCCACCTGGGCTTACTTCGGCTCCGCTCAGTACGGCGCTTCTCGCCAAATGTTTTTTTTAAAAAGAACACGCTTAAAGAAAGCAGAAAATTTAATTTAAAAATATTGTGGTCCCACCTGGGCTCGAACCAGGGACCACCTGATTATGAGTCAGGTGCTCTAACCAACTGAGCTATGGGACCGTTGGTAGTTTATGTCAATTTTCAAAAACACGCTTCCGCGAAGCGAAAGCTGTGCAAAAAGGACTGCAAATGTAAAACACTTTGCAAAGCCAGCAAAATTATTTTTCATTATTGTCTATTTCTTGGCACAGTTCTATCAAAACTCCGTGTGCCGACCTGGGATGGAGGAATGCCACCAGTTTATTGTCGGCCCCTTTCTTTGGCACTTTATTTAAAAGTGTGAAGCCTTCTTCCTTAAGACGTCCCATTTCTGCTTTAATATCATCCACGGCAAATGCAATGTGATGGATACCCTCTCCTCTCTTTTCTATAAATTTAGCGATGGGACTGTTGGTATCGGTTGCTTCCAGTAATTCGATCTTACTTTCCCCACATTGGAAAAAGGAAGTCTCCACTCCCTCACTCTCCACCTTTTCACTTTTATATGGCGGCTTCCCCAATAAGGATTCGTATAGTTTATTTGCATCACTAAGATGTTTTACCGCAATGCCTATATGTTCAATTTTTTTCATTCCAGATTTCTTTTCAGGATGTATAAACGGGTTTCCTCCAAAAATACAAACTTAATTCCATTGAATTTCAATTAGTATCCTACTTCCTTAACAATCCATAAGCTTTAATATTCTATTTTTGTATTATGGAAGAAAGTAATAGACAAAAGAAGATAGCCGGAGTTTTACAGGCCGATTTGGCCAATGTGCTGCAGAATATGCTTCGCGAAGTGGGACAGCTCGGGATTATTATATCGGTAAGCAAGGTAACAGTGACCACGGATCTTTCGATTGCAAAGGTTTATGTAAGTATTTTTCCAGCCGATAAATCAGAAGCCATAGTAAAGGAACTGAACAAAATAAAGCCGAATATCAAACATCAAATTGCACAGCTTACCAAGCACCAACTTCGCAAAATGCCCGATCTGAGTTTTTACAACGATGATTCCCTGGAATATATTGAAAAGATAGACAAAGCGGTAAAGGGAACGGACGACCCCCTGAAAAATCCCGATTTGCTCCCGAAAAGAAAAAAATCATAAGTTGAACTTTTCGCTCTACATCGCCAAGCGTTATCTGTTTTCAAAGAGCAGCAACAATGCCATCAATATCATCACAATTATTGCGGCCATTGGTGTAGTGGTGGGAGCTTTTTCGTTATTTATTGTCCTTTCGGGCTTCTCGGGACTAAAGGATTTCAGCCTGCAATTTACCAATGTGTTTGACAGCGATTTAAAGATCCTTCCCGAAAAAGGAAAAACAATTGAATTTACCTCTGCCCAGAAACAGCAACTGGACAATGTGGAAGGCATTGAAACGGTTTCGAAGATCATTGAGGAACGTATTTTTCTCCATTACAAAGGGAAAAACCATATTGCTTATATCAAAGGGGTGGATTCGCTCTATGGAAAAGTGACTCAGTTAGACAGTATTATGTATTACGGGGAATGGTTGGTGCCGGGAGAACATGAGGTAGTGGTAGGGCTTACTACCATTGCAAAACTATCGATGGGTGTACGCGATTATACAGATTTATTGGAAATTTATGTGCCCAAACCCGGAACCGGGCAGATTAATGCCATGGATCCGTCCAGTGCATTTAACAAGGAAAACGTAGTTGTTTCAGGAGTGTACCAGGTCAATGAGGATCTGGATGCCAAATATGTTTTCTCAGATATTGATTTTGCTCGTGAATTGCTTTCTTTGGATAGCACGAAAATTTCTTCCCTTGAGATTAAAATGACTCCCAAGGCCTCGGAGGACGATGTACGCAGCGAAATAGAAAAAATATTTCCAGCGGGGATTCTCATCAAAAATCGAATACAGCAAAATGACGCACTCTACAAGATGTTGAATACCGAGAACATTGCGGTTTATCTTATTTTCACCTTGGTGTTGATCATTGCGCTTTTTAATGTGATAGGTTCTCTTATTATGATGATCCTCGACAAGCGGAAGAATATAAAAACCCTTTATAATATGGGGGCTTCCCTGAAGGAAATTCGAAGAATATTTTTTCTCCAAGGGGCCTTGATGACACTTTTGGGTGGCCTTCTTGGAATTTTGATTGGAGTAGCCGCAGTATCGCTCCAACTAAAATACGGGTTGATAAATATTACCAGCACCCTGCCTTACCCAGCAAAATTGGAGGTTATAAACGCGATTATTGTCTTTATTACCATCAACGTTTTGGGGGTCATAGCCTCTTGGATCGCTTCCAGTAGGGTGCGACCAAAGTTGGTTGCTTAGTTTGGAAAAACAGATGTGCTTTCTCTTTTGATTAAATGACGAGATATTCGGGATCTACTCCCAAGCTTACCAAGGCCTCACAGATTTCTTCGGTAAATATTTTTGGGCCACACACATAAAACCGAGAGTTAAAATCCCCAATGGTCTCGATAAGAAATTTACGGTCAATCCTGCGCTCGCGAAAGCCAATAACTCCCTCTTGGGTAAATACATTTCTGTAGGCGGGACCCAGCATTTTTGTCAATTCGTCGTGTAAAATAATGTCATCTCTGGTCTTGTTGGAATACAAAAGGGCGACCTTCCGAAGGTTTTCACTGTGGAAAAGTGCTCTGAAAATTGCTATAAACGGAGTGATGCCCGTACCTCCGGCAATAAATATCCCCGGTCCCTTGTATTGGATGGTGCCGAAAACGTCGTGAAGCAACAGTTCGGCACCCGTATTGAGCTTGCCCATTTGCGAAGTCACCCCCTTGTGGTCTTCGTATATTTTGATTATAAATTCCAGGAAATCCCAATGTTGTAAAGAGGTAAAGGTAAAGGGGCGTATGCGCTCCTTCCAGCCTGGAAGGTCTATGGATATATGTGCCGATTGCCCGGGAGCATATTCAAAATCTGTAGGCTTTTCAAGCACAAAGCGCTTTACGTTATGGGTGATATAATGGGTGTCGAGTATCTTGAGTTTTTGCATGAGTTTAATTTGGACTTCAAAGGTAGAAAGGATTTATGAAAAAAAGACTTTATATGAAAAGCCTCATTATATTTATAGAATTATATGTTTATCGGGGAAGTAACCTAAAATAGACATAAGACAGTAAGACCTAAGGCTTAAGGCAAAAGAGCATTAATGGCTATTCTTTCTGTGAAAATTGAGAGCGTACCGTTTTTCTAATCATACTGTCTTATGTCCTTTAATCCTACGTCATATTTGATCCTTGGGTGGCTTTACGGACAATCATTTAAAATTATAAACTCCTGAAAAAAATCCCGCTGCGCGAAATCCTAGATTATGAAGTACTATATATTTACAGTAATAGTTTTTGCGGCCCTTATAGGCTGCACGAAAGAAAACTCCAACGATACCTGTGTGGAGGAGGAATTCGCGTATGCAACAAATGTCCAAGCACCGAGTACGGGAACGATTAACCAAGATGTTGAAATTGAGATTGATTTTAACATCAAGAACAGTTGCGGCAATTTCAATGGTTTTAAGGAGAGTGCCCAGGGCAATTCCAGAATTATTAGGGTTAGCACCCTATATGAGGGTTGCAGGTGCCTTCAGGTAGTAGAAAAGAAAACAGCGACCTATATCTTTAACACATCTGTCCCGGGGGATTATGAGTTGAAATTCGTTTCGGCGGAAGGTGATTATATTGTTGTTGAGCTCACGATTGTTTAAAAGAATGGGCAATTTTCCGAGATTAAAAATGGATGGGTCGCTAAGTCTATCGGAACCACAGACTCGTTAATCACCCGTACTTTAACAATCTCAATTAAATTGATAAGCGCCAAAAGATTCCAAAACTTCATCGAAAGCTTCAAATACAGAAGCGGAATCATCACTGGTTACCATCTTCATCCGGTATTCCTTGAAGTTGGGAATACCTTTAAAGTAATTGGTGTAGTGGCGACGGGTTTCAAAGACTCCCAGTTTTTCCCCTTTCCATTCTATCGCCATTTCCAGGTGCCGTTTGGCGGCTTCCACACGTTGTAGTATTGTTGGTGGTGGTAAGTGCTCCCCAGTTTTAAAGTAATGCTTGACCTCCTTAAAGAACCAGGGATAGCCTATGCTGGCACGGCCTATCATGGCTCCATCCAGGCCGTATTTGTCGCGCATTTCCATCGCTTTTTCTGGAGTGTTCACATCGCCATTTCCAAAGATGGGAATGTGCATCCGGGGATTGTTTTTTACGTCGGCTATAAGTTTCCAATCGGCTTCACCCTTATACATCTGTGCCCGAGTACGTCCGTGAATGGAAAGAGCCTGGCAACCTACATCTTGCAATCTTTCGGCAACCTCCATGATCTTTATGGAATCGTGGTCCCAGCCCAAGCGGGTTTTAACGGTAATAGGAAGATGGGTATGTTTTACCATGGCGTCGGTAAGGCGTACCATTAAATCCACATCTTTTAATATTCCGGCACCGGCACCTTTGGAAACTACTTTTTTTACCGGACAGCCAAAATTGATATCGATAATATCGGGACCCGTGGCCTCCACTATCTCTACCGTCTTCAGCATCGACTCCAGGACGGCGCCAAAAATTTGAATGCCCACGGGGCGTTCTTTTTCATAAATATCCAACTTCATCACGCTCTTGGCGGCATCGCGGATAAGTCCTTCGGAAGAAATAAACTCGGTAAAGACCACATCGGCGCCCTGTTCCTTGCAAAGTGCGCGGAACGGCGGATCGCTCACATCCTCCATCGGTGCGAGCAACAATGGAAAATTGGGCAGTTGTATGTTTCCTATTTTTGGCAATTCATTTTATTTGGAAGTGCAAAAGTAGTAAAAATCAATAAGATATCTTATGGATAAAAAAGCTATCTGGTCTCAACGCCTTGCTGGATCTGGGGTAAGATCGAATTCAGTCTTCCTCCAGCCTTTTGCCTTCGTCTGTCTTTATTTCTTTACTGTTGTCGCTAAGACGTGCATTTCCAAAGTTGTATTTGAATCCTAAACGGAACAATCTGCTCTCTCTATTTGTATAAAACCGATTGTCCTGATTGTAATATTTGGTCACTGATGCCAAATCTTTTAAGGTGTTGAAAATATCGTCTACACCAAGGGTCAAGCTTGCGCGCTTGTCCCAAAATTCCTTTCTAAAGGAGGCATTTACGTAGCTCTGGTTTTTAAAATACCGATTGCCAAAGACGAAGTTTGAAATATAAAGTGCATTGAGATCGGCTGTGAAAGAGCGATCTTTGGACAGTGTAAAATGATTGTAAATGCCGAGATACTGCCCAAATGTATCATTTGTATAGGTTTCTTGTGCGCTTTCCATAGCGTAAAACTTATTTGACAAATAAAAAGTAGAAGTAGATAGGTGAAAGTATAACCAAGAGGTGAGGGAATCAAAATAGGTTATGTCAAAACTGTATTGATATACTTTGTCCAGATTGTCCTCCACACTGCGTAGGGTGCTATTTGTATTATCCTGAAAAGATAAATCCCCCAATCCGTTTTTTGTGTTCTCGTAGTACAATTCAAAGAATATCTTATTTTTAAAAGAATAACTTAAGCTGATCTTATCTTCAATTGCCGGTAACAGATTGGGATTGCCCGCGATAAAGTTGTTTTCCGTTATAAAATATTTAAAGGGGTTTAAGCTTTGATAGCGCGGACGGCGTATGCTTCGAAAATAGGAAAGGCCAATAGCGTTGTTATCGTCAATGTCGTGGTTTATGGCTGCCGAAGGGAACAACTCGAAATATCGTTGGTTGTTTACCTTGCCCAAAGAGCGTGAAATGGCATTGATATCAGTGTGTTCTCCTCGAAGGCCGAGATTTACGTTCCATTTTCCCCATTCCTTCCCATAGTTTATATACTCGGCAAAGATATTTTCCTTGTAATTGAAATCATCGGAAAGCACATCGTTGAAAATATTGATGTTGTTCTCGGTATCGAAAAAATCCAATTTACTGTCTGTGTCAGTATTGGCAAACTTAAGTCCGGCCTCAAAGGTACCGCCCCATAAGGCTGTGGAAAGGTCGGTCTGCCCTGTAAAGATATTGCTCTTTTGTGCTGAATGTGTGGAAAAGCTATTGGTCCGCAAAAACTCATTATCGGGCAAAAAGTAATCAGTTCTTACACTTTGGTCCTGCTTGTTGTTGTAATAAATGTAATTGGCCACTGCAGAGATTGTAGCGCCATCATCGTTTAGTTTTCTGGTATAGTCAAGAGCGAAAGCCAAATTGTCCTTTGTGTAATCTACCTGGCTCAATGTGGTGTTGGTGGAATCTAATTGTCGCTGTGAACTATAAATAAGTGCGTTCCCCGTATTGTGAAATATATTCTTTGGTGATGCCGAAATATTTGAGGTCAGACTGATCGTATTTTTTTTGTCCAGCGTAAAGTCGGCTACTATATCTCCATTGTGGCTCTCAGAGTCTGTGGTACGTGTGAAATAGGTTTCCCAAATTGATTTTGTGGAAACCTCATCCGGTTGGAAAAAGCGAATGTGGCTTCTGTCTTCCTTAAATCTTTTCTTGGTGTTGTAGGTGTAACTGGTGTACAGATTTAGCCACTTGTTTTTGTAAAAATGAGAAGTTCCAAGGCTGTATTTTGGATAAATGGCCTGTTCATAGGTGCCGTTTACGGAGCCTTTATAGCCGATGGAAATGGCTTTGGAAGTAATGATGTTAAGGACTGTTCCGGCTTCGGCATCATATTTGGCGGAAGGGTTGGTGACAACCTCCACTGATTTAATATTGGCCGCATCGGTATTGTTTAAAAGGGCACTTACTTCTGACGGGGACAGATAAACTCTTTTTCCGTTGATATAAATTAAAGGCGTGGAAGATTTTACTTGGATGCTCTCGCCAATTACAACAACCCCTGGGGTCTTTTTTAGAAGGTCCATAGTGCTGCCCACGGAAAGGGAAGTGTTTTCCACATTGAAGACGAGCTTTCCTGCGGTTTTTCTTATAGTGGGAAGTTTTGTGCTAACCACTGCTTCCTGAAGCTCTTCCAAGTTTTCCTTTAAAACTACCGTACCTAAATCTTTATTCGAAGAAATGGTCAGGACTCTCTCAAGATCACCAAAACCCAAGTAGCTAAAACGTAACTTATAGGTTTCGGCCTCGAGTCCCTTTAACGTGAACGAACCGTCTTCCCCCGTTGTGGTTCCCTTCACAGGTGCCTCAGCCTCTACTTTATAAACCAAGACATTTACGAATGAAAGTGGCATACGTTCCTGGTCAATAACCTTTCCAGAGAGAGTAAGGTCTTGTGCTATCATTATACTGCCAGAGAGACAGCACCAAAGCAACAAAAATCTATTCATAACATAAGTAAATACCTAGGGCGACACCCATTACCATGATTTCATCTGGGGAGAAAATGATATTTTATAGTTGAAATGTAACTATGATAACGCAAATATGTTAAAAATATATTAAATTCAAATAACACAAATCAAATTATTTTTGACAGTTCCTCTCTTCTTCCATATAATCACTGTTTTAATCTATATTTGCACTCTAAAAGCTCTCGAGAAGGAATTTATATGAAGAACATCCGCAACTTTTGTATCATCGCCCACATAGATCACGGGAAAAGCACCTTGGCCGATCGCCTCTTGGATGCTACCGGCACAGTAACCTCCCGTGAAAAGCAGGAGCAATTGCTCGACAGTATGGATCTAGAGCGTGAACGGGGCATCACGATAAAAAGCCATGCCATTCAAATGGATTATGTGTACAAAGGGGAGAAATACATCCTGAATTTGATTGATACTCCGGGCCACGTGGATTTTTCGTACGAGGTTTCCCGATCAATCGCTGCCTGTGAAGGGGCGTTGCTGATAGTGGACGCGGCCCAAAGCATTCAGGCCCAAACGATTTCAAATTTATATCTGGCCTTGGAGAACGATTTGGAAATCATTCCCGTTTTGAATAAAGTTGATCTTCCATCCGCAAATCCAGAAGAGGTAACCGACGATATCGTGGACCTTTTGGGGTGTAAGCCAGAGGAGGTGATTCCCGCCAGCGGAAAAACGGGGCAGGGGATTACGGAAATCCTCAGTGCCATTATTGAAAGGATCCCCGCGCCTAAGGGTAATCCCAATGAATCGTTGCAAGCTCTGATATTTGATTCTGTCTATAATCCATTTCGCGGAGTGGAGACCTATTTTAGGGTCCTCAACGGAGAGATTAGAAAGGGACAGCATATCAAGTTTATGGCCACCGGCAAGTCGTATTACGCCGATGAAGTGGGTACCCTTCGACTAAAGCAATATCCCAAAGAGGTTATCAGGGCTGGCGATGTGGGATATTTGATTACTGGAATAAAAGAAGCGAAAGAGGTAAAAGTGGGAGATACCATCACGGATTCCAAAAACCCTACTACTAATATGATCGCAGGTTTCGAGGACGTAAAACCGATGGTCTTTGCCGGAATCTATCCAGTGGATACAGAGGATTACGAAGAGTTGCGAAATTCCATGGAAAAACTCCAGCTGAACGATGCTTCTCTTGTCTTTACTCCAGAAAGTTCCGCGGCGCTCGGTTTCGGATTCCGATGTGGCTTCTTAGGAATGCTCCATCTGGAAATCATTCAGGAGCGACTGGAGCGGGAGTTTGATATGACCGTGATAACCACGGTACCCAACGTTTCCTATCACGCTTTTACCAATAAGGAACCCGATCGCACTATTCTCGTAAACAATCCATCCGATTTGCCAGATCCTTCCCAATTGAATCGAGTGGAAGAGCCTTATATCAAGGCCACGATTATTACGAAATCTGATTTTGTGGGACCGGTAATGTCGTTGTGTATTGAGAAAAGGGGCGAGATAGTGAACCAAACCTATCTCACCACCGAACGGGTGGAACTTACCTTGGATATGCCCTTGGCAGAGATTGTATTCGACTTTTACGATCGGTTAAAGACTATTTCCAGAGGTTATGCTTCTTTCGATTATTCCCCCATTGGCATGCGTCCATCCCATTTGGTGAAAGTGGACGTGCTCTTAAATGGTAATATCGTAGATGCTTTATCTGCTTTGCTCCATCGTGACAATGCCTATGATATTGGAAAAAGAATCTGTGAAAAACTCAAGGAGCTTATTCCGCGCCAACAATTTGATATTCCTATACAAGCTGCCATTGGGGCAAAGATTATTGCTCGTGAAACGGTAAAGGCCCTCAGAAAGGACGTTACCGCAAAATGTTATGGGGGCGATATTTCGCGGAAACGCAAACTCTTGGAAAAACAGAAAAAAGGGAAGAAGAGAATGCGTCAGATAGGTAATGTGGAAATTCCGCAGGAAGCCTTTATGGCAGTTTTAAAATTGAATGACTAAGAAGGTTTGCCCTTTGCAGTCTCCTTATAAATAGGATTTTGCGGGACTACATACAAGTTTCCCCATTCGTTCACGTAAACTTATAAATTTGGCGCTAAGAGTTGCCTCTGTCCCCCCCCCCTGTGGGTCTTTAGTGCCATGGAATGGTTCAATGCCCACATTCCACTCCATTGGATTGTAGGTCGGAAAGATAAGTGTTGTATGGGGTTCCTGTGTTTTCACCGTTAACAGAGGCGGTACCGTCACTTTCCTCACACAATTCAAAAGTGGTTGAGGTTAGTGATGAGGAACAGGTTGTGCAACTTCTTTCATCGTCTTTTTTACACGAGGTAACCAAGAGGGAAATGAGCAGAATGGTTCCTATGGAAATTTTTCTCATAGTGAAGGTTTTTTGATTAAACCACATAATTGGGATATTATTGTTTCGATTTCCCCTCGTTTGTGGAACGAGTGGCGTTTACCACATCTTCAAAATCCATTGGTTTCCCCAAATAGACCAATTCACTTCCCGTTTCAATTTCCAATTCTGTGGGGGTGGTGATTAAATCTAAAAATCCGTTGGGCCGTTTCAGAAAAAGGGGAATGGCATCTTCGTTGTCTCCTATTATGTTCAACACGCGGAGAAACTGGTTATGGGTTTCTACCGGAATTTCCTGTATGGAAGGAAAATCCTGGGCTACCTCTGTAAATCTAGCGTAATCATGGGTGTAGGAAAACAATTCTTTTGCAGAAATCTCGTCCCGATGGCGCATTTCCTCGGAAGTCATCAACCGAAAAGTTCCGTGTTCGCCAAAATGACGTCCAAATCGTGCAATGGCTTGCTTGTTAATTTCGTCATTCCCTGTCATGGCCAGCAGATAGCCCACATCGTTTAACTCAATATTATCGGCGAGGTCATCGGCATAGATATCTGAGGTGAAAGCCTCAAGACCCAGTTCTTTTGCCCGGTTGATATTCAATTGATTGGTATCGACCAAAACAACGTGACGATTGTTTTTTTGTAGATACGTGGCAATAAGCCGAGAAACCTTTGATGCGCCCACGATTAGGATCCCCTCCGATTTTTTTAGGTAAACGCCCAACCAACTGGCGATCATACGTGCAGTGGTAGCATTTAGGATCACGGTAACCAAGACCACGGCAAAGACTAGGGGAGTGATGTATTCTGCACCCACTACACCTTTTGAAACCAGCTGGGTCCCAAACAGTGAGGAGATACCGGCGGCCACGATCCCTCGCGGCCCCACCCAGCTTATAAACAGTTTTTCCTTGGTTTTCAGGGAAGACCCCATGGTACTCAGAAAGACTGTTAAGGGCCGAAGTATAAAAATTATGATGGCCAATAGGATGGCCGTTTTCCAATTGTATACCAGCAACAAGTCTTCTACACTTATGTTTGCCGCCAACAGGATAAACAGGATAGAAACCAGGAGGACGCTCAGGGATTCCTTAAAATAAAGAAGTTCTTTTAAACTGGGCAAGTCACTATTCCCCAAGTACATGCCCATCACCACCACCGCTAAAAGTCCGGATTCGTGTGCAAAGAGATCGCTTAGAACAAAAATGGCCATTACCAGGGAAAGAGAAACCACATTGGCCAAATAATGGGGCACAAGTTTCTTTTTTATGGAAATGTAGAGTGCATACCCAGCTGAAACTCCAAAAGCCATTCCTATCAAGACAATTTTTCCAAAGTCCAACAAGGCTTGCTTGGTATAGCCAGAATCACCTTCTATGCTAATAAATTCGAATACCAATACCGCTACTAAGGCGCCAATGGGATCAATGAGAATGCCTTCCCACCTCAATACGGCGGCCACGTCCTTCTTTAGAGGAATGTTTCTGAGGATTGGAGTAATTACCGTAGGGCCTGTGACTATAATCAGGGCTGCGAACAAAAAGGAAATTCGCCAATTCAATCCAAAAATATAATGGGCGGCCACACCCGCTCCAATAAAGGTTATGGTGGCCCCAATACTGATGAGCCTTCCTATGGACCCACCCACTTTTGAAATTTCGTTGCGCTTTAAGGTAAGCCCCCCTTCAAAAAGGATAATTCCTACGGCCAAGGAAACAAAATAAAAGAGATTTTCTCCGGGAAAGAGGCCGTTTTCCCCATTCCATATGGGCTGTAGCCATTGTTTTCCATCCGAGGACATAAAAGTGGATAGAGGGCCCACCAACAAACCGATCAAAATGAGTGGTAAGATTGCCGGAATTTTAAGTTTCCACGCTACCCATTGGGCCAAGATTCCTAAAATTATAATTCCTGCAAGTTCAACCATTCAAAACGGGTTTTGGTAAAATAAAGATTTTTAGTATCGACCACGTACTAATGAATTGTTAAAAATAGTATAATTAAATTATACTAGGTGGAGGGTGTGTAAGGGTTTTGCTAATTTGCGGAATAATTCTTCAATTTATGCAGTTATTCCCTATTGAGACCGGTAATTTTAAACTTGATGGCGGCGCCATGTTCGGCGTTGTGCCGAAAACACTTTGGTCACGGACAAATCCCGCAGATGACAAAAATATGATCGACATGGCCGCGCGCTGTCTTCTTATTGAGAATGGGGACCGTTTGACCCTGATAGACAATGGGATGGGCAACAAGCAAAGCGAAAAGTTTTTTAGCTATTACTATCAGTGGGGCGATTTTAACCTGGACGATTCCCTTAGGAAATACGGTTTTCATCGAGATGATATTACCGATGTTTTTTTGACCCATCTCCATTTTGATCATTGTGGAGGGAGTATTCAATGGAATAAGGATAGGACAGGGTATGAGCCCGCATTTAAAAATGCCACTTTTTGGAGCAATAAAGAGCATTGGAAGTGGGCCACAGAACCAAATAGACGTGAAAAGGCTTCCTTTTTGAAGGAGAATATCCTACCTATGCAGGAAAGTGGTCAATTAAAATTTATCGAAAGGTCCAATTCTGATTTCTCTGAACCGAATGAGATGGATTTTGGAATTCTCTTTGTAGATGGCCACACGGACAAACAAATGATCCCCCATATAAAGTATAGAGATAAAACCTTAGTCTTCGTGGCCGATCTTTTGCCTACGGCAGGGCACTTACCCATCCCCTATGTTATGGGTTACGATACCAGGCCATTGCTTACCTTGCCGGAAAAGGAAAAATTTCTCGATCATGCCGCTGAAAATGATTTTTATCTTTTTCTCGAACACGATCCTCACAATCCTATAATTACAGTAAAAGAGACCGAGAAAGGCGTCCGCTTGAAGGAATCCTTATCTTTGGAAGAATTTTTTAATTAACCCTATTATTTTAAAAATGAGAAGTATTAAAACCACACTTTTCGCAGTTGCCATGGCAGCTGTGTTGGCAAGTTGCGGGAGCACTGCCCCCATTGTTGCCACTCCCATTGGGAATATCGATTCCACCCCTACCAAGAACACACCTCTTACCCAAGACCAACTTAAACATTGGAGCTTTATGGACCTTGTCCGGGATACGGTTCCGGGTATGAGCGTGGATAGGGCCTATGAGGAGTTGCTCAAAAACCGCAAAGGGGAAACCGTAATTGTGGGAGTCATTGACAGTGGTGTAGACATAGACCACGAGGATTTGAAAAATGTAATTTGGACCAATCCGGGCGAAATTCCCGGAAACGGTATTGATGATGACAATAATGGATTTATCGATGATGTGCACGGATGGAATTTTTTGGGGGATATAACCCTGGAAAACATGGAGTACGTGCGATACGTAAGAAAGCTGGGCCCAAAGTACGAAGGAAAAGATGAGGCCTCCATCAGTGCGGCAGACCGCGAGGAGTATGCACTTTATCAAAAGGCTAAAGCCGAATTTGACAAGGAATTGACCGAGACCATTGCAAACAATGCCCGCTACAAACAAATGCTTTCACAGATAAAACCTGCGCACGAGGCGATGGTGCGTAAACTGGGAAAAGCAGATTACACACAAGAGGACTTGAATGCCATAGCAAATCCCACTCCGGAAGAACAACAGCAAATAGCAATGTTAAGCCAAATGCTGAATTTTGCGGACTCAATACCCGAAGTACTAAAAGACTTGCAAAAAGGGATAGACTACTTCCAAGGCAGATTGGAAGGGAATTTCAATACCGAGAAAGATTTTCGCGCGGTTTTAGGAGACAATCCAGATGATATTAACGACAATATTTATGGAGACAATAACGTGGCAGGACCAGACCCCACCCGGGAAAATGTAAAACACGGAACCCACGTGTCTGGCATAATCGCGGCGCAAAGAAATAATGGCATTGGAATGGATGGTGTGGCCAATAATGTAAAGATTATGCCCGTGAGGGCCGTGCCTGACGGCGATGAATATGATAAGGATATCGCTTTGGCCATTCGTTATGCCGTGGATAATGGCGCTAAAATTCTCAATACCAGTTTTGGGAAGTACTATTCACCACATTCCCAATGGGTGTACGATGCCATTAAATACGCGGCTTCAAAGGATGTTTTAATTGTCAATGCCGCCGGGAACGACGGGCTTGATCTGGACACCGTAAACGTTTATCCAAACGACCAATTTGACAACGGTTCGGAAATCGCAAATTCATTCCTCACCGTAGGGGCACTCAATTATATTTATGGGGAAGAAATGGTCGCCAACTTTTCGAACTATGGAAAAATTAATGTAGACGTTTTTGCTCCTGGAGTAAAAATCTGGTCAACCACCCCATTAAATACCTACGAGTTTTTACAAGGCACCTCCATGGCATCTCCCGAGGTAGCTGGGATTGCTGCTGTGATCCGTTCATATTATCCAAAACTTACAGCTGAACAAGTGAAACACATTCTAATGGAAAGTGGACTGTCTCCAAACATCGAAGTGGTATTGGGTGGAGATCCCTCAAATACTGCGAGATTTCCAGATATTTCCAAATCGGGAAAAATGGTGAATATTTATAATGCCTTGATAATGGCAGATAAAATGTCTAGATAATGAATTATATTTATAAGGGATTTCTTATCGCTCTTGTTTTTTGTTCACTCTCCATAAGTTCCGTTGTTGCGCAAGGAAATAATTGCTATTGGCAGCAAGAAGTGGATTATAAGATGGAAGTGCAAATGGACGTGCACAAACATCAGTTTAAAGGAAAACAGGAGTTGAAGTACACCAACAATTCCCCCGACACCTTAAAGAAGGTTTTCTACCATCTCTATTTCAATGCGTTCCAACCTGGAAGTGAAATGGATGTGCGCTCCCGAACTATTGAGGATCCGGATAGGCGTGTGGGAGACCGCATCTCGAAGCTCTCCCCTGACGAGATTGGATATATACAACCCACCCTTCTCACACAAAATGGGGCTCGGGTGCCATACACCATTAAAGGTACCGTGATGGAGGTCCGTTTAAACAGCCCAATTCTTCCCGGTGAAATCACTGTTTTTAATATGGAGTGGGATGCGCAAGTACCTTTACAAATTCGAAGGTCGGGAAGAGACAATAAGGAAGGGGTTGCTTTCACTATGACCCAATGGTATCCCAAATTGGCGGAATACGATTTTGAAGGTTGGCACGCTGATCCTTATATCGGGCGGGAATTCTATGGGGTTTGGGGGAATTATGATGTCACCATTACCATAGATGAGGCATATACTATAGGAGGTACCGGCTACCTTCAGAATCCTGCAGCAGTGGGCCATGGATACACGGTTCCAGGCCAGAAGTCCATGCCACCGGTCAAAGGAAAATATACTTGGCACTTCTTGGCACCAGATGTCCATGACTTTGCCTGGGCGGCAGATCCCAATTACATACATGATACCTACCCTGGGCCAAATGGTGTAACGTTGCACTTCTTTTATAAGGATAATCCCGAAATTGCCGAGAACTGGAAGAAATTACAGCCAAAGACAGCTGCTTTAATGGAGTTTTTCAATGAGCACGTGGGCCCATATCCATATGAGCAATATTCTGTAATTCAAGGAGGTGATGGCGGAATGGAATATGCCATGTGCACGATGATTACCGGAGAACGCAAGTTTGGAAGTCTGGTGGGAGTAACTGCCCACGAACTCGCTCATTCTTGGTTCCAGTTCGTTCTGGCCACCAATGAAAGCAAGCATCCGTGGATAGACGAGGGCTTTACCACCTATATTTCTGATGAAGCAATGAACTATGTGATGGATGAAAATAAATCCAATCCACATTCGGGTTCCTATAGAAGTTATTTGTTTATGGCCACAAGTGGAAAGGAAGAACCCATGACCACCCATGCCGATCGCTATGCCAGCAACCGTGCCTATGGAGTTAACGCTTATAGCAAGGGCTCGGTATTTTTAACTCAACTGGGATATATTATCGGCCCCGAAGACCTGGGCAAAACCATTAAAAGATTCTACTCCGATTTTAAATTCACCCATCCCACTCCCAACGATTTTATTCGCACCGCAGAAAAGGTTTCGGGGTTTGAACTGGATTGGTATTTGACGGATTGGGCAAAAACCACCAATACCGTCGATTATGGGATAAAAAATGTTGAATCTCAAGAAGGCAAAGTTGAAGTTACTTTGGAAAGAATTGGCCCCATGCCCATGCCCATAGATCTGTACGTTAGCTATGAAGATGGAACACAGGAATTGTTTTACATTCCTCTTCGGATGATGTGGGGACAAAAGCCCAATCCATTCACTAACTTGGAACGCACTGTGCTGGAAGATTGGGCGTGGGCATATCCCACCTACACTTTTGAAATAAACAACGGTAAAAAGATCAAAAACTTGGTGATTGATGCAAGCCGTCGAATGGCCGATATTAATCCAGAAAATAATATTTGGGAAGTGGAGTAAAATATTTGCCAAACACCCTTTAGATCCCTCAGATTTTTTGCCGTTGGTGTGCTTTCGGAAAAATCTGTGGGGTCTTTCTTTTTAATATATTTACAGTGTGAATCAAAAGTTTCCGAAAGAGGAAAGGTTAAAATGCTCCAAAACAATTGAAAACCTGTTTTTGGAAGGCAAGACATATTCCAGGTTTCCTGTGAAGGTCTTCTTTCTGCCCAAGGAGGGAATCAAAACCCATCTCGCAGCATTTGCAGTTCCCAAGCGCAATTTTAAGTCGGCGGTGGATCGCAATCGTATCAAGAGACAGCTTCGAGATGTATACCGATTAAACAAAAATATACTTCCAGATGGTGAAAAACAGCCCTATATTATGCTGTTCCTCTTTCTGGGGAAAGTGAAGCCGAAGTATAGAGAGCTTGAAAGATCAATGATAGGTCTATTGCAGAAGATTTCAGAATAAAAGATGCCTCACCCTTGCTGCTTTTAAATATTCTGAATTGTTTTAAAAATATCCAATAGGATTTTTTATCATTTATCTTGGAGGAATGGAGGTTTTTTTGGGCTGTACAAACGAGTGTGAATTAAGTTTTGGTAATTTAGTGCGATAATAATTGAAATGATGAAGAAAAGAATATTGATACCCTTGGTGGCTGTAGGTATATTTTTTACCACAGTAAGTTTTAAAAGTGATTTTTTTGAAATTGCAAAGCAAATAGAAATCTTCACCACTCTTTTTAAAGAGTTGAACATGAATTATGTGGATGAGGTAACTCCCGCCACCCTTATGAATAAAGCCATTAAAGGCATGCTTGAGGATTTGGATCCCTACACCGTTTATTGGAACGAGCAACAAGTGGAGGATGCTAAAATCAACAATTCGGGAATTTATACAGGGATTGGCGCCAGCGCAAAAAGCAAAAAGGATAAAATCATTATCGTTGAGCCTTATAAGGATTATCCGGCGGATAAGGCTGGATTAAAGGCAGGGGACGAAATTATTGCCATTGGGGATGTGAAGATAGCCGATATACAAGAGGATGCTGGGGAGTTGTTAAAAGGCGCTCCGGGCTCTACGGTAAAGGTCACTTATTTGCGTCAGGGAAAAACGCAAACGACCACCATTACCCGAAATGCGGTAGAATTACACGCCGTTCCGTTTTACAAGTTGATCGACAACAATATTGGATATATAGTCCTTTCACAATTTAACCGAAAGACCACCCAAGAAACCAAAGCGGCCATGATAGATTTAAAATCACAAGGGGCTAATAAGATTATTTTGGATTTGCGCGGCAATCCGGGTGGATTATTAAACGAAGCTATAAGCGTTGTGAACCTCTTTGTTGACAAAGGCGAAGTGATCACTACGACAAAATCGGTAATTGAAAAGTACAACCAGGTTTATCGAACTAGAAATGAACCTGTGGACACAGAGATCCCGTTGGTCGTTTTGGTCAATGGGAGGAGTGCCTCCGCCAGCGAGATTGTTTCCGGTGGACTACAGGATTTGGACCGCGCTGTAATAGTGGGTGCGCGGAGTTTTGGGAAAGGATTGGTGCAGCGGCCTAAAAAACTCACCTATGGCACCCAATTGAAGGTAACCATTTCCCGCTATTACACCCCCAGTGGCAGATGTATCCAAGCACTTGATTATTGGCACAGGGATGAAAATGGCGACCCTGTTCGAAAGGATTCCAAAGAGTACAATGCCTTTAAAACAAGAGGAGGAAGAACGGTATATGACGGTGGGGGTATTTCACCGGATATAGAATTGGCATCGGCGGTGTACAGCCCAATTACCACGGCTCTATTGAAAGACAATGCAATTTTTGACTATGCGACCAAATATTATTACAGCCATCGAATGACCGACTGGAAAGATTTTAAGTTTACCCAATCTGATTTCCAGGATTTCCAGAAATTTTTAAAAGAAAACAATTTTGAATATGAAACGGAGGCAGAGAAAAAATTTGCCGAAGGATTTCGCTTAGCCGATGAAGAGGAAATTGAAAAGGAAATATCCAACAACTATACCCAATTGATGAAGGCTATAAACACTGCCAAGGACAAGGCAGTTATTGAAAAAAAGGTTGAAATTGAGTCTTTGTTGACAGACGAGATTCTTAAGCGTTACTTTTATCGCGAAGGGCTATATAACTACCAGATTGAAAACAACCCCGAAATTCTCGAGGCTGTTGCAGTTTTAAAGGACGAAGGAAGGTATAGAAAGATATTGAAGTAGCAACTGCTGTAAACCATTGGGACATCTAATTAGACTTCCTTGTTTCTTCTGTCCGCTAACGCAAACGGCAATAACGTATAAGACCCCAAAGGTCTTGGAGACTTTTGGGGTTCAGAGTCTATGGCAGGGAGTCGGGCAATACCCAATAGAATAACATCCTAAGTGGAACAGCCATAAACAGAAAAGAGCATCGAATTGTTATTTCTCGCTCTTTTTTTATTTGATTATAGGTTGAAATTAAACGGTCATAATTTCTTTTTCCTTTTTGGCGAAAATCTCCTCTATTTTTTTGATGTGCTTATCAGTCATTTCTTGGATATCGTTTTCCAACATTTTCATGAGGTCTTCAGAAATGTCCAAATTTTTAAGTTCATTATTGGCATTTTTCCGATCATTTCTCACTCCTATTTTTGCTTCTTCCGCTACGGCTTTTGCTTGTTTTCCCAAGTCTTTTCTTCGTTCCTCGGTCAAAGGGGGCACATTGATAATCACGCTTTCACCATTGTTCTGGGGGTTAAATCCAAGATTGGCAAGGTGAATTCCACGTTCTATCTCTGAGATCATTGCTTTTTCCCACGGTTGAATGCTTATGGTCATTCCATCGGGTGTGTTTACATTGGCCACTTGATTTAAGGGAGTAGGGGTGCCGTAATAGTCTACCATCACGCTGGCTACCATAGCTGGAGATGCTTTTCCTGCACGAATGTTTGCAAGTTGTTTCTCTAAATGACTAATAGCATCTCCCATAGCTTCACGAGTGCTGTCCATTATAAGTTCAATTTCTTCTTCCATATCGCTTCTTCGCTCTATTGTTGAGTGAATTAATTTTTAAATATTATTGTTCAGAAAAATAGAAAGTCCAAATTTAGGAAATTAAAATTCAAATTCGACACTTCGTTGTTTAGGGCGAATTGACGAACAAAGCTTTAAACCCAGAATGCCATAGGTCATAATCAGACTCTTGGATGATTCTGGAAACGGCCGTTTCGTTGTTAATAAACCTGCTGCCCGACTTCTGATTTGTCACCTTTCTTACAGGTTTACTTTGGTTCCAATTTTTTCCCCTGAGATTACCTTCAACAAATTGCCCTTGGTGTTCATATCAAAAACAATAATGGGCAATTCGTTTTCTTGGCTTAATGTAAAGGCTGTAGTATCCATTACTTTCAGGCCTTTTTGCAATACATCTTCAAAACTGATAAAATCAAATTTCTTGGCTAATTTATCTTTCTCGGGATCACTGGTGTAAATTCCATCCACCCGTGTTCCCTTTAAAATTACATCGGCCTTTATTTCTATGGCTCGTAAAACTGCCGCTGAATCTGTGGTAAAATACGGATTTCCCGTCCCCCCACCAAAAATGACCACCCGTCCTTTTTCAAGATGACGGATTGCTTTTCTTCGAATAAAAGGCTCTGCCACCTCATTGATGTTGATGGCAGTTTGCAAGCGGGTGGGAACGTCTTCATTCTCAAGAGCGCTTTGCAAAGCCAAGCCATTGATAACTGTGGCCAGCATCCCCATATTATCGCCTTGCACGCGATCCATTCCGCTACTGGCACCGGCTAATCCCCTAAAAATATTCCCACCTCCAATAACGATGGCCACTTGCACTCCCTTCTCGGTAATTTGTTTGATCTCATGGGCATATTCCTTTAGCCGCACGGGATCTATTCCATATTGTTGTTCGCCCATCAAGGCCTCACCTGAAAGTTTTAAAAGAATTCTTTTGTATTGCATAGTCTGGGTTTGGTGGCGCAAAAATAAAGAAAAATTTCGATGCGCTACATGTAATTGATAAAAGTAGTTTTTTCCGTGGCCCGCTTCCTAATTTTGATAAAATTTTCATATTGTGATGACATTGACCTGCTGGTTTCGATGTAAAGATGATAAGAACCATTAATCTGTAAAATCCATATTATGAAACCAACTCTATTTTATTTGGCTTTTGTGCTATCCTCTTTTTTGATAGCTCAAAACAATCCGTCAAAATCAATAGCTCCCGAACCTTTCTTTCATCCCTTCCAAGCAGAAAATACCGAGTGTATTACTGAAGCACAAAGAGAGTTGGTCCGGAACGAAATCACTTTAAACAGGCGAGCCATTCTTGAAAAAAATCCCAGTGCGTTCCAGTTTAGAAGCGGTCACCCCTTGTTTATAATGCCGCTGCGCGCCAAGGCGGGTTTTAATGACTATGGCTATTATATTATCAATAATCAAGTGGACCACGATCTGGTCCCCAATAACCATTTATTGGATTATAATTGTGGCGAACGTACCTATGACTGGGGGAATGGAAACCACGCAGGCACAGATTATGTGTTGTGGCCTTATCCGTGGAAACGCATGCAGGAAGAGGTAATGGAGGTAGTAGCTGCCGCTCCGGGAGTCATTGTAAACAAACGCGATGGATATTATGACCTGAACTGCGTAAATGCCGGAAACCCAAATTGGAACGGAATTGTTCTGGAACACGCCGATGGCTCCCAATCGTGGTATTGGCATTTTAAGAATGGGGCCATCACCTCTAAGAACATTGGCGATTCGGTAGCAGAAGGAGAGTATCTTGGAGCGGCGGGAAGTTCCGGCAGCAGTACCATTCCGCATTTGCATTTTGAGGTTCACGACAGCAATGGTGCATTGATAGATCCATATCAAGGCCCGTGTAACAATATGAATCCAGATAGCTGGTTTGCAGAACAGCCCGCGTATATGGTTCCTGAGATCAATAGATTGTCCACCCATTATTCCACCGCATTCGACACGGATTGCCCTGAAGTGGAAAACACTTATGAGGAATTGAATTTCCTGCCCGGGCAACATGTGATATTCCGAATTTTTTACCGCGATATCAGTACCGGCGACGATACCCATATTGTTTTGAAAAAGCCAGATGGCTCCGTACTTTATGACTATGTGTTTACATCGCCTTGGCCGGCTTATACTGGTGCCTATGCCGAATGGGATTGGATTGTTGACAGTAATTGGCCCGATGGGGTGTATACCATTACCGCCACATTTGGCGGAAAAACCTATCAAACCATTTTTGGCGTAAACACCAATTTGGGAATGGAAGATCTGAAAGCTCAGGAATTTTCAATATATCCCAATCCCACTTCAGAGGTTTTGAACATTGAAGGAAGCACCATTATTGAACAAGTGGTGGTTTATGACCTCTTGGGGCGGGAGATTATGGAAATTTCCCCAATGGCCACAAACACACAATTAAATTTAACCGATTTAAATGTAGGTGTGTATTTCTTGACAATTACTTCCGAAGGAAAAAGAACTACAAAAAAGATTGTAAAAGAATAGTACAATAATTTCAAATGCTTTTAAGCCAACTTTTGCGGGATTTATTTCTTGTGGAAGTTGGCTTTTTGAATCGAATGACAAATGGAGAAGAAGATTATTATTTTACGGGATCATTATCATTAATCACGATAAAAGGATAATTTTTATTGGTTTCTGAGTAAAATTAACATATATTTAGAAAATCGACTAACTAAAATATGAAAACGCCAATCCATCTCAATCCATCTCAATCCATCTCAATCCATCTCAATCCATCTCAATCCATCTCAATCCAGCTCAGTCCACCTCAGTCCGCCTCAAGTAATTACTGAACCAGATGGTTTCAAGGATTACGATGAGGTGGAGGAAACCGTAAACCCCTATAAAAAGGAAAGCCTCGTTCCCAATCCCGCCACCAACCAAGTTACCGTAAACTATATTGCGGACGAAGCTTCCTCTGCCTACCTAATGGTAGTTAGTACTGTTACGGGCATTTCCAACAACCATATTCTGGACGTCAATGAAACAAGTTTAGATCTTGATATTTATAGTTATTCTGCTGGATTATATTCCGTGGCACTTGTTTGTGATGGCCAGATCGTGGACTGCTGTAGCCGGAAAAAACTTTGTCAAAGTTGCCCCGGGAACAAATAAAAAAAGAGACTGAAATTAATCAGCCTCCTTTCCCATAAAAAATATTTATAAAAGCTCACGCCAACGAAACTCTTTTAAAGCCAACAACTTCCACATCGCCATAGGTTTTTACGTAATCGGCAACGCTTTTCTTCTCGTCCTTAATAAAATTTTGGTCCAGCAAGGCTTTTTCGTGGTCAAGGGTAGTGTTGTCACTGATAAAGCGATCCATCTTTCCAGGAAGGATTCTATCCCAGATTTGTTCTGGTTTGCCTTCAGCTTTCAATTCTGCTTTTGCATCTTCTTCTGCCTTGGCCAATACTTCCGGGGTCAATTGAGCTCTGGAAATGTATTGTGGCACGTTCTTTTTGGTTTTACCCAAACGGCCCAACTCGATATTTTCCTTTTCAATTTCTGCAATGCGCGCTTCGGTTTCACTTTCTATATAGGCAGGATCAAAATCCTTGTAAGAAAGAGTGGTGGCGCCCATAGAGGCTACTTGCATGGAAATATCTTTTACCAATTCTTCGGCCTTGTCTACTTTTTTTGATAGGCCGGTGAGGGCGGCAATTTTGTTTACGTGTACATAGGAGCCCACATAAGGAGCTTCCAATATTTCGTATTCGCCAATTTCAATTTTTTCGCCGATTACTCCAGTCTGCTCGGTAAGTTTTTCCTGCACGGTCATACCGTCATAATCTGCTGCCATAAATTCTTCCTTTGAAGACGTGTTCAAGGCTATCTCGGCAAATTTGTTGGCCATCTCCACAAATGATTCGTTTTTGGCCACAAAGTCGGTTTCACAGTTTAATGATAAAGCCACCCCTTTGGTGTGGTCGTCATTAACCTTGGCCGTGGCCACGCCTTCGCTCGATTCGCGATCTGCTCTTTTTTCGGCAATTTTTTGTCCTTTTTTTCTAAGGATGGCTATTGCCTCTTCCATATTGCCATCTGCCTCAACCAATGCATTTTTGCAGTCCATCATTCCTGCACCGGTGGCTTGTCTTAGTTTGTTTACTTCTGCTGCAGTTATTTTTGCCATTTGTATATGTTTAAAAGATTTTTTGAGAAAACGATTACATCATACCTTCACATAGAAAGATATGATGTAGTTGGTTCTCTATTCTTCTTCGTTTAAAACTTGTTTTTTTGATTTAAGTCGAACAGGCTGTTTGGCCTCTTTCATATCCTCTTGATCATCCTCGTCCGTAGAAGGAACTTCTGCCTTTACTTTTTTAGCTTCTTTTTCCTTTTTAGCTGGTTTGGCCTTTTTAGCCATTCCTTCCTCATCGGAATCATCCTCGTCCTTTCCAGATTTTCTTTCGGAAAGCCCTTCAATGATGGCTTCTGAAACAAAGGTCATAATGCTTTCAATAGATTTTGAAGCATCGTCATTACTTGGAATAACATAGTCTATCTCACGTGGATCGCTATTGGTATCCACCATAGCGAAGATGGGGATGTTCAGCTTTAAAGCTTCGGCAACTGCAATACGCTCACGGGTGGTGTCAACGATGAACAATGCTGCGGGAAGACGGCTCATATCAGAAATCGAGCCTAAGTTTTTCTCCAATTTAGCACGAAGACGGTCAACGGCCAAACGCTCTTTTTTGGAAAGCGTGTTAAAAGTGCCATCCTGCTTCATCCTGTCAATGGAAGACATTTTTTTAACTGCCTTACGAATGGTCACAAAGTTGGTAAGCATACCTCCAGGCCATCTTTCAGTGATGTAGGGCATGTTTGCATTCTTTGCTTTTTCAGCAACAATGTCTTTTGCTTGTTTTTTTGTGGCCACAAATAGAACTTTGCGTCCGCTAGCCGCTATTTTCTTAAGGGCCTCACTGGCCTCCTCAATTTTTGCAGCGGTTTTGTAAAGGTTGATAATGTGAATCCCGTTGCGCTCCATATAGATATACGGTGCCATGTTCGGATTCCATTTGCGCGTTAGGTGACCAAAATGTACACCCGCGTCGAGTAAGTCTTTAACTTCTACTTTTTTTGCCATTTTTGTTTTAGTTTACGTTCTGTGAAAGGATAGCAACCGATCCGTCATGGTGGATTTTGGTTTAGATGCTAAACTAACTCCGCCCAGGGCGGATAACAGCTTAATTATTAATAATGAATATGAACTTATCAACTTAAATTGGGCATCCCAAGTGAGATACCCAATTGAGTTGGGTATTGTTAACGTTTTGAGAACTGGAATTTCTTACGGGCTTTCTTCTGACCGTATTTCTTGCGTTCTACCATTCTTGGATCCCTTGTCAACAGACCTTCTGGTTTTAAAATACCGCGGTTCTCGTCATTTAGGTCACACATAGCACGTGAAATTGCCAATCGGATAGCTTCCGCCTGTCCAGTGATTCCACCTCCGAATACATTTACCGTAATGTCAAAAGTTTTTTCGTTATCGGTAAGTGCCAAAGGTTGTTTTACTTTATATTGTAATGTCCCTGTTGGGAAATAATTTTCAAACTCGCGCTTGTTGATGGTGATTTTACCTTCTCCTTGTTTAAGGTATACCCGGGCAACAGCGGTCTTTCTTCTGCCTATTTTATGAATTGTCTCCATTATTTGCTGGTATTGAGGTTAATAGTTCTTGGCTTCTGTGCTTCTTGACCATGCTTGTCGTCAACATACACTTTTAGGTTTCTGAACATTTCGGCTCCCAATTTGTTTTTCGGAAGCATCCCTTTTACCGCCTTTTCAACAAGTCTTGCAGGGTCTTTTTTGTACATCTCTGATGCAGTCATGCTGCGCTGTCCACCTGGATAACCTGTGTGGCGGATGTAGGTTTTGTCGTCCCATTTGTTTCCAGAAAGATTGATCTTTCCAGCGTTGATAATAATTACGTTGTCACCACAATCTACGTGAGGGGTGAAACTTGGCTTGTGTTTGCCGCGGAGCAAAATAGCAACTTCGCTTGCAAGACGACCCAATGCCTGGCCGTCCGCATCTACCAACAACCATTCTTTTACAACGGTATTTTTGTTGGCAGATACTGTTTTGTAACTTAATGTATCCATTAGTTTTTTGTCAATTGTTAATAAATCATTGTTTTCTCACCCAAAAACAAATTTTAATTTGTCTTAGAGGGGTGCAAATGTAATGTTATTTATTTGAAATGCAATATGCAACACGCAAATATTGTTTTGAAGATTGAGATGATAATCCGTGGAAATACATATAGCTTTTGAATCGCCAATCCCAATCTATCTCCATTTCACGCCTTGCTGTTATAATGAAGATCCTCAGGAATTATAAAAGAATTAACAAGGTAGGGCTCTACAGATTGGACCGGTGAAAATAAAAAAAGCACAAAGTCAATAGGAATCATACTGGTTTCAGCCGATTCAGCAAGTTATTGGCGCGATCTCTTTCTGATCAAATACGGATTCTCATTTTTATAATTTCGAACCACGAAATCTAGGGCACTTTGCAATACTTCCCCCATGTTGGTTGATTTTTTGAAGTTGACGTCGCCCGTGAGATCAAAGAGGCTCATCTTTAGTTGATCTACTTTTTCTGGAGGGGATAGGGTATCAATCTTCATGCAGTTCATCAACCCTCTTAATCGCTTTTTCTCACTGGTGGCGCGTTTTGCCAACAACGATCGCTCTTCGTTTTTATATTGTTCTATGGAGGTTGGTTGCAATAGTTCCATGGTCATACTTACCAATTTGTTGTTTTCTTTTAAGAATTGTGGCTTATACACTTTTGAATTTCCCTCGTAACTCTGTTGGTCAAAATCTATGGCGCGAATTCGATATTGGATCCGGTCAAAATCGTGGGTGAGCACCATCACATAGTTGTAAGACCGCATATCGCCCAACAAACGGACAAAACAGCGTTCGTTAAACTTGACAAATTCCTTTGCGATTTCCACCTTGTCGCGATGCGAACAATTGTCCAGGTGGTTTTCAATAAAATCGTCACCGGGAATTCCGGAGATATGTTCTTCAATCAGAGTAGTTTTATGGACCAGGAAATTGATGTGGTTGGGCGAGAGCAAATCTTCCAGTTCCAGGCCGTAAATTCGCGAGGCATCTGCCTTTTTTACGTATAGAAAAATGTAGTTGTCGTTTAGAATATTGCGCACTTTTATGCGAAAAGGCTTTGAATTTCCAAAAGTGCAGAAGTCGATGCTGTCGATATTAAGATATGGGAGAATGACATCGCTTCCGTCGGAATGTAAAACAGAATATACCTTTTTCAGGCTTTGATTGATTTCTTCCGCATCGAATTCGGAATAATAAACACTTACCCAAAGGGTATCCTTCCCATTTTTATCATACACGGAAACCGACCCTTGAAACCGCATCAAATCATCGTAATAGATGGGTATTTTGATGGTGCGGCCGTGCCGCCTTAAATATTTAAAAAGCGCATCGGTTATGGGATAGGTAGGTTTCTTTTTTGAAATAAGCTTGTTTTCAGTGTCCATTGAATCGGGAAATATTCTTTAAAGATACATATTTCCTGATTCTGAATTTTGGGTTGTTTCTTCAGATATTTTTTCAAAGTCACGATTCCCTACTGCCTACTGCTACTGAACACTGGCACTTTAACTCAATGCGCCTCCAATCAATTTTCCCCTATTCCCTATTCTACACCCAAGGGAACGACAAGTTTACGGACGAAATATCACTTATATAATTTTAACAGTGTATGAGGTTGGTTAAAGCCAGCTTTACCTATTTTTACGCCCTAAAAAAACAAACTATGAAAAAATTCTTTGGATTACTTTTTATCGCAATTGCCTTAATTGCCTGCTCGAGTGATGATGATTCTGGCGAGGCTACAACTTCCATAGCGGGTACTTGGAAAATGACCGCTTTCAACACAGAAAATGCTTACGATCTTAATAATGACGGAACGGCCTCAAAAAGCGTTATGGATGAAACCAATTGCTTTCAAAATCAGTTAATGCTTTTTAACCTTGATGGAACGGGAAAAAACACTTCTAATTCTTCTTTAGATATTGAATTGGAACTTGTATTAGGGACTACGGATCAATATGAATATACAATTGACTGTATTTCAGAAACGGAAATTGATTCGTTCACTTATACCAATACTAATAATGAAGTTAGAATCAATGTTGATGGGGAGACTTTTACCGCTACGCTTTCAAACAATACCTTGACTTATGTTGTTCCGGGAGGATTTCCTATTGAAGTTGAAGACCCTTCTGAAGGGATGATTACAATTACTGAGGATATTACATTGATTTATACCAAACAATAAAATATTAATATCTAAAAAAAGGCTGAAAGTGAAAACTTTCAGCTTTTTTATATAAAACATCTTTTTATACTACTTTTAATGTCTTTGGTATTGCCCACTGCCACTCCCGATAACTATCGGGACTGCCTACTTGTTTAATGCGCCTCCAACCAATTTTCTCCAACCCCCAAATCGACATCCAAGGGAACAATAAGTTGGTAAGCATTTTCCATTTCATATTTTACAAGGGTTTTAAGGTCTTTCAGTTCTGGTTTATAGGCATCGAAAACCAATTCATCATGCACCTGAAGGAGCATCTTACTTTTAAATCCTTCTTCGGTCAATCTTTTATGGATGTTTATCATGGCGATTTTAATAATATCTGCCGCACTTCCCTGGATGGGCGCGTTTACCGCGTTTCGCTCTGCGGCCCCACGCACCACTTGATTGCTTGCGTTGATATCCTGTAAATAGCGCCTTCTTCCCAAAACGGTTTGTACATAACCATTTTCGCGGGCAAAATTTATTTGTTCACTAATATATCTGCGCAGTTTGGGATAGGTTTTGTAATAGGTATCAATTAGATCTTTGGCTTCCCCTCGGGAAAGGTCAGTTTGATTGCTCAACCCAAAGGCGGACACGCCATAGATAATTCCGAAATTTACGGTTTTGGCGTTGCTTCGTTGCTCGCGGGTAACTTCACTTAAGGGAACACCAAAAACCCTGGAAGCGGTAGATGCGTGAATGTCTTCCCCTTTTTTAAAAGCTTCTATCATATTGTCCTCTTTGCTTAAAGAGGCGATAATTCGAAGTTCAATCTGCGAATAATCCGCAGCCATCAAGAAGTAATCCTCATTTCTTGGCACGAATGCCTTGCGCACCTGCCTGCCGCGCTCGGTTCGGATAGGAATGTTCTGTAGGTTGGGATTGTTGCTGCTCAAACGGCCTGTGGCTGCAACAGTTTGCATATATTCGGTATGGACGCGGTTAGTGGATTTGGCTATTTCGTTGGGGAGGGCATCTATATACGTGCTCTTCAGTTTTGCCAAGCCGCGGTATTCCAACACATCTTGAATAATCTTATGTTCCTTGGCCAATACCGAAAGCACTTCTTCAGCTGTAGAAAACTGCCCCGTCTTTGTTTTTTTTGGCTTGTCTATCAGTTTAAGCTTTCCAAAGAGAATATCGCCCAGTTGTTTTGGGGAAGCAATGTTAAAAATCTCATCTGCTTCCTCATAAATATTTTTTTCCAGTTGAAGGATATCTGCGTCCAAGGCTTCTGAAAGAGACTCTAGGAAATCTTTGTCCAAGTTGATACCTTCCATTTCCATATCGGCCAAAACGCGGAGCAACGGAATCTCAATATCGTCAAATAGCTCTTGGGTATTGGCTTGCCCCAATTCATTTTCAAAATGTTGTTTCAGTTGAAAGATGACATCGGCGTTTTCCGCGGTGTATTCTGTTTGCTTTTCCATTTCCACATCGCGCATGTTCCGTTGATTTTTCCCTTTCTTGCCAATCACTGTATCCAACCCAATAGGAGTGTAGTTAAGATAGGTTTCGCTCAAAACGTGCAAATCGTGGCGCATATCGGGATTGATCAGGTAGTGGGCGAGCATGGTGTCAAAGAGTTTTCCCTTGACGGTAACATCGTATTTCGCCAGCATTTTAAGATCGTTCTTTAAATTTTGACCAATCTTTTCTATGGACTCATCTTCAAAAAATGGACGCAGTTCTTCAATCAACAATTGGGCGTCCAGTTTATTTTTGGGGAACGGAAGGTAGAATCCTTTCCCTTTTTCCCAGGAAAAAGCAATTCCCACCAATTCTGCTTCCAGACAATCAGGGCTGGTGGTCTGCGTATCGATGCAGACACTTTTTTGGTTTAGCAGATTCTGTAGAAACAGTTTTTTCCCCATTCCTTCAAGCACGGTTTGGTAAAAATGCTCCGTGTTTTCAATAGTATTTCGGGAAGAGAAATCTTTGATGGTCTGGGCAGGTTCGCCATCTCCACCAAAAAGGCTGAACTGGCCACTGCCGGCTGTATCTTTTTGCTCTACAGCCTTTGGGGTATCTTTTATCGATGAATTTTCTGCCCTTTGTTGTTCGTTGGAAACATCTGAAGAAAAAAGTTTCAGAAATTGTTCCTTAAGGCGTCGGAATTCCAGTTCTTCAAAAATTTGCTGTACCTTTTCACCATCGGGCATGGTAAGTTTGTAATCTTTTTCGTGAAAGGTTACATCGCAATCGGTGTATATGGTGGCCAGTTTTTTTGAAAGAATCCCGATTTCGGCGTTTTCGACGATTTTTTCTTTCATTTTCCCTTTTAGCTTGTGGGTATTTTCAAGTAGGCTTTCCAGCGAACCAAATTCTGCGATAAACTTTTTGGCTGTTTTGTCGCCCACCCCGGGAAGCCCTGGGATATTATCGCTGGCATCCCCCATCATTCCCAAGTAATCTATCACTTGTTCCGGGCGCTCTACCCCAAAACGTTTTTGCACTTCGGGAATCCCCCATATTTCAATGGCATTTCCCATACGGGCAGGACGATACATAAAAATATTTTCGGTGACCAATTGCGCAAAATCCTTATCTGGAGTCACCATAAATACTTGGTAACCTTCTTTTTCTGCCTGTTTGGCAAGAGTGCCAATAAGATCATCGGCTTCAAGTCCAGAAAGTTCCACGGAGGGAATATTCATCGCTTTTAGAATTTCCTGAATAATGGGGACAGACTGTTTTATAGCATCGGGTGTAGCATCCCGATTGGCCTTGTAATCCTCAAAAAGCTCAGAGCGCTCGGCGCTGCCATCCTTGTCAAAACAAACGGCAAGGTGGTCTGGCCGTTCTCGTCTAATCACATCGAAAAGAGAATTCATAAAACCCAGAATGGCAGAAGTGTCCTGCCCTTTGCTATTGATGATGGGGTTTTTTATCAATGCATAGTATCCTCGAAATATCAGGGCATAGGCATCCAGTAGAAAAAGACGTTTTTGGGTGGACATGAATGAAGGTTTAATTTGAAAAATGAATGAGCAGGGCTCATTTTTCAAAAATAGCAAGAACCCTTTGGAAAAAAATGTTTTTCCGTAAAAAAGAAAATTTAGATAGAAAGTTCTTCCCTGATTTGTCCTTTCTTAAATAAAAACTGTGAGATTTGAAGGTCAGGATATTAAAACCAAAGTGTACTTTTGTCTTAAAATACATAACGTGATGAACCAAAAATTTTCCATAGCGATCCACGGCGGTGCCGGAACATTGGTAAAAGGATTAATGACCCCAGAGAATGAAGAACAGTATAAAGCCGCACTTTCAAAGGCTTTAGAAGGTGGATATAATATCCTTGAATCTGGAGGAAGCGCTATTGATGCTGTAGAAGCTGCGGTAAGGAAATTGGAAGATTCCCCTTTGTTCAATGCTGGAAAGGGGAGTGTTTTTACCAATGATGGCACTCACGAAATGGATGCTGCCATTATGGAAGGAAAAAACTTGGAAGCGGGTGCAGTTTCTTTGATTACCGGAATCAAAAACCCGGTTAGTCTAGCCCGCGCAGTGATGGAAAAGAGCAATCACGTTTTTTTGGCCGGGGAAGGGGCCATGCGTTTTGCCGATAGTTTAGGATACGCATTGGAGTCGCCAGATTATTTTTATAATGAATTCCGCTATCAACAATGGCAGGAAATTAGGGATAGTGATGATTTTCAACTGGACCATAGCGATAAAAAGGACAGCAAGTTTGGTACCGTTGGAGCAGTGGCTTGCGATAAAGATGGGAATATAGCCGCCGCAACCTCAACGGGTGGAATGACCAACAAACGCTGGGGTAGGGTGGGAGACAGCCCACTTATTGGCGCTGGAAATTACGCCAATAACAAAACCTGTGCGGTAAGTTGTACGGGAAGTGGCGAGTTTTTTATCCGCGGGGTTGTGGCTTACGATGTTTCCTGTTTAATGGAATACAAGGGAATGACTTTAAAAGAAGCCACGGATGAAGCCATCCACAAACGAGTACTGAGTCTTGGAGGCGACGGAGGCTTGATTGCCGTGGATTCCAAAGGGAATATCGCAATGCCGTTCAATACAGAAGGGATGTATCGTGCCTATAAAACTTCAGATGGGCATGGAAATGGAAAAAAAGAAATTGCCATTTATGGATAGATGTTCTTGCAATACCCAACCCTTTTTTTAAAATTTCACCGATAACCTGTCCCGACTTTACATCAGGAACCGACAACCGACCCGTCTCAAATCTCATCAAAGCGTTTCCGCATCGATGAGTTTTAAATGGACCGGAGAAAACGTTACTTTTTTCTTTTTGATATTGAGTTTGTCTCCATTGGCGAGAATATGGATTTTTAAGTTGGTCAAGGACATCGGTGAACCTTCGCTCACTAAGGCTCTATTGTTGTGGATTAGCTTTCGCGGATCAAAGAGGATCACCATTCCTGAGCCAATTACTTCGCACTTGTTCCCTTTTTTGATGACCAAGCCAGTGTCTTCGGCCAGGCCAATTCCCACTTTTAAGGGAAAACGTGCTACGGCCTCTGCCAATCGTCCAAAACGGCCACGGCGGATAAAATGGGAGTCGATAATAAAATTGGGGATAAGGCCAAGTCCTTTTCCCATGGTTGTGGCGCCCTTGGTAAATGCTTCTTGGATTCCCCCTCCGGTAATCATTTCTTCGCTCATACACATGGCGCCTGCACTCGTGCCCGCAATGACGAATTTTTCGTTTTTATATTTCTCTTTGATGATCTTATCGAGTTCGGTATCTCCAATATAATTGATTATTTTAGACTGGTCTCCGCCAGAGAACATCACGCAGTTTGCTTTTTTCATTATCTCCAGGTAGTCGTCGGCTTCGGCATCTTCTCTACTTCTAATGTCCATAACATGGATATTTTCACAGCCCAGTTTGTCAAAAGCTTCGCGATAATTCCTACTTACTTCCACGGGAATGCTCGATGCTGTGGGAATTACCACTATGGTTGCATCCTTGCCACCGCTTTCCTTGACTACGCGAGAGAGAATTCCCTCTTGAATATATTCCAGTGTATATCTTTCGCTTTCTCCATTTCCCTTATCTTCATTTCCACCTATGGGGATCAGTGTTCCTTTTATGCTCATGAAATTATTTGATTTGGTGGTAAAAATACGGTAAAAGTTATAAAAATATATCATATATTTATCAAATTCGAAGTAAACAATCAAATCTACTACCCCATGCGAATTAGAGAAATCAATGCCATGCGCGGCCCAAATTATTGGTCCATTCGTCGCCATAAACTAATTGTAATGGTCTTGGACCTCGAGGAAATGGAAGATCTTCCTTCCAATAAAATCGATGGTTTTACCGATCGGCTCAAATTGATGTTCCCTACAATGTACAGTCATCGATGTAGCGTGGGTGAGCCTGGTGGATTTTTCCAGCGGGTGGAGGAAGGCACTTGGATGGGACATGTAATTGAGCACATTGCATTGGAAATACAGACTTTGGCAGGAATGGACACTGGATTTGGACGAACTCGTGGGTATGGAGAAAAAGGGGTTTACAATGTGGTCTTTAGCTATATGGAAGAAAACGTGGGCCGTTATGCCGCAAAGGCCGCCGTGGAAATTTGCCGAGCACTGATCTTGGGTGAAGATTATAACTTGGAGGCCGATATTCAAAGAATGCGCGAATTGCGCGAAAATGAAAGATTGGGCCCAAGTACAGGGTCTATTGTAGAAGAAGCCGAAAGTCGTGGTATTCCGTGGATTCGATTAAATAAATATTCACTATGCCAACTTGGGTACGGCGCTAATCAAAAGAGGATTCAAGCCACTGTCACCTCTGAAACAAGTAGTATCGGAGTGGAATTGGCCTGTGACAAGGAGGATACCAAATATCTGTTGGAACAGGCCGAAGTGCTGGTTCCCAGAGGGGATATCATTGCGCGGGAGAGTAGCTTGGAAGCTGCTTGTCGCTACGTGGGCTTTCCTTTGGTAGTAAAGCCCATCGATGGCAATCACGGGCGTGGAATCACCGTTAACATCACCAATTACGAAGACGCTTTAGTAGCTTTCAGGGCCGCGAAAGAAGTATCGCATAAAATTATTATCGAAAGATATATCACTGGGGAGGATTACCGCCTACTGGTTATTAACCACGTGTTAGTGGCTGCTGCAAAACGTACACCAGCCCACGTCATCGGAGATGGAAAATCGACTGTCAGGGAGCTGGTGGATCAAGAGAACAGCGATCCCCGAAGAGGTTATGGTCACGAAAATGTGTTGACGCAAATTACCATCAACAATCTCACTCGCACAATTCTTGAGGCAATAGGATATACCGAAGACTCCGTTCCACTGAAGGATGAAGTGGTAATCCTGAAGGATACGGCAAACCTCAGTACCGGTGGAACTGCTGAAGATGTTACGGACATAGTGCATCCATCAAACGTTTCCATGGCAGAGCGGATTTCAAAAATAATTGACCTGGATATCTGCGGAATAGATATTATGACCACCGACATCAGTAAGCCTTTGGAAGAGACGGGTGGTGCTGTGCTAGAGGTTAACGCCGGTCCAGGTTTTAGAATGCATCTTGCGCCAACTACTGGCTTGCCGCGAAATGTGGCTGCGCCTGTTGTAGATAAATTATTTCCACAGCAAGGAGATACCGGAAGAATCCCCATAATTGCCGTTACCGGAACCAACGGAAAAACCACTACCACCCGCTTGATTGCCCATATGGCAAAAATGAAGGGATATAGAGTGGGGTATACCACCAGTGACGGGGTGTATATCCAAAACAGATTATTGATGAAAGGCGATTGTACAGGTCCTGCCAGTGCTGAGTTTGTTTTAAAAGATCCCACGGTGAATTTTGCGGTTTTGGAATGTGCCCGTGGGGGATTGCTTCGCGCGGGACTGGGTTTTAAACGCTGCGATGTGGGAATAGTTACCAACGTGGCTGCCGATCATCTGGGATTAAAGGGAATTCATACCATAGAACAATTGGCCAAGGTAAAGGGTGTAATCCCTGAAACTGTCTTGCCCGATGGCTATGCAATTCTAAATGCCGATGATGATTTGGTATATGAAATGCGACGGGCCCTAAACTGTAATGTGGCCCTCTTTTCCATGGACGAAAACAATCCGCGTATCAAAGCCCTTCAAAAATTAGGAGGAATTACGGCCGTTTATGAAAACGGATATGTAACCCTATGCCGGGGAACTTGGAAAATGCGGGTAATGAAGGTGGAAAACATTCCTTTAACCTATGGTGGGAAAGCGACTTTTATGATTCAAAACATACTTCCGGCAATTATTGCAGCCAATGTGCGAGGTATCAGTATTGAAGATATGAAGATGGCATTGGAAACTTTTATCCCTTCTGCCACGCAGACTCCAGGGAGATTGAACCTCTTTAAATTTGAGAACTTTAATATTTTATTGGATTACGCCCATAATCCCGCTGGGATGCGCGCACTCCAAAAATTCAGCGACAATCTGGAAGCGTCGATAAAAGTTGGAATTATTGCCGGAGTAGGCGATAGGAGAGATGAAGATACCAGGGAATTGGGGAGTATCGCTGCCGAAATGTTCGACGAAATCATTATCCGGCAGGATAAGAATCTTCGCGGTAAGTCTGAACAGGAGTTGATCCATATGTTGGATGAAGGCATCAAGATGAAGGACCCCAATAAAAAAACTACTATTATTCCTTCGGAAAAGGAAGCGATAACCTATGCTATTAAAAATGCCCAAAAGGGCTCTTTAATAATCTGTTGTAGTGATGTGATCCCAGATGCTTTGGAGCTTGTTATGCACTTTAAGGAACTCGAAAGCAAGGGCGAAATGGTTTTTGCGGAGTAAATGAAATTGAAGATGATAGAAATAAAATCAGTATTTCAAAAACCTTAACATTATGAACAGAGGTGGGTTTTCTTGGAAACGCTTGTTGGGCATCTCCCGCGTTAAATCAAACATTTCCCGAAAAATCGGAATTCCCTTGACCAAAAGTGGAAGGAACCAAAAGATTGGTAGGATCGTCACTAAAGGCTGTTTGGGGATTTTAGCCGTTTTGAGCTTGCCTTTGTTTTTGATTGTTTTGGTAACTGTCTTCAAATACTTGACTTGAAAATTGGCGCGCAATGACGCTAAGGCGCTAAGGAAGGTGTTGTTAAAAATTAAGAAACTCTGCGTCTGTGCCCCTGCCCGTCCGCCCGGCGGGTCTGTAGCAAAAAAATAACCACGGAGGCACAAAGAGCACAGAGTTGTACCATCTTTTGAACCCAGACCTCAAGTTATATATCTCTGCGTCCCCTTTGTTCCTTTGTGGTGAAAAACTAATGAGACGAAAGAACCGCTTTCTTCCGCTTCATAATTCCGAAGAAGGCAATATATCCATAACAAGCGATAAGCAAGAATAGCGCAAGCTTAAATCCAATATTATCCGTTAAAAATCCGTACATCGGCGGAATGATAGCACCGCCCACAATTGCCATACACAACAATCCGGAGGCTTGTGGTTTTAAATCGCCCAGGCCATCAATAGTCAAAGCAAAAATGGTTGGGAACATAATGGAATTGAAAAGTCCTACCGCCAAAATAGACCACATAGCCGTCAATCCATCAGTATTCATTGAAATCAGCAACATCAAAACTGCCAAAAATGCAAATACTGAAAGTACTTTTGTCGGCTTTATAATACGGGTTAAATACGCTCCGATAAAGCGGCCCACCATGGCACCACTCCAATAGAAAACAATAAATGCTCCCACGATTGCCTTGGGGTCAATGGAATTTAAATCGGTATTCAACAAGCTTTGGGCGATTGAATTCATCGTTTCGTTTTCCATAATTACGGAGGAAAGGTTCATGCCCATAAAATAATTCACGAGATAACTTCCGATGGCTACTTCTGCGCCCACATAAACAAAAATCCCCAGGGCGCCCAACATTACGATCTTGTTCTTTAAAAGCTTTCCATATCCTCCAACTGGACTTTTTTCAAGGATTTTTGGCAGTTTAATAAACACGAACAAAAGTGCCAATAACCCTATAAATCCGGCAATATACAGGAAGGGTGTCTGCACTGCGGAAGCTTCTGAAACGTAATAGGAACTTCGTTCCATATCGGTAAGAACTGATATTTCATCAGATGTCTTTATGGTGTCACTCAACAGGAAAGATGCTCCAATTAGAGGTGCAATTGCCGTTCCAAGGGAATTGAATGCTTGCGAAAGATTTAGACGACTAGAGGCGCCATCTTCACTTCCCAAAACGGAAACATAGGGATTGGCTGCAACTTGCAAAACCGTGATCCCTCCAGCCAGAGTGAAATAAGCTGCCAGAAATATCCAAAATATCCTTTCCGAGGCTGCGGGATAAAAAAGCAGACAGCCTACGGCCATGGTTGCCAAACCTACGATGATTCCTTTTTGGTAACCAATTCTGGAAAGCAATGCGCCGGCTGGTACGGAAATAATAAGATAGGCCAAAAAGAAAGCAAACTGCACCAAGCCTGCCTGGAAATAGCTAAGCTCAAAAACATCCCGTAATCTAGGTACGAGACTGTCCACTAAAACGGTGATAAATCCCCAGAGAAAAAATAAAACGGTAACGGTGATGAAAGCGGCGCGGAAGGATTTTTTTTCGGTCATAGTTGGTTGTTGTAGAATTTCTTTGTGCCCTCTGTGCCTCCGTGGTGGATATTTTACCGCAGACCCGCCCACCGGACGGGCAGGGTCACAGAGGACACAGAGGGTTTAGTTCTTATCATAAAAATCGGAAGGAATATTTTCATTTTTACCATCCTGATATTTTGTCACCGAAAAACCATCGTGAATGGAATAATATCCGGTTTCCCCTTTCTTGTTTACCGCAATATATCCCACTTGGAAATCCTTGTAATTGGGATTCTTTTTGATAATTCTTCCTATAGCTTCTTCACAGGCTTGCTGCGGACTTTTGCCCTGTCGCATCAATTCTACGATCAAAAAACTGCCCACGGTTTTTAGAACTTCCTCTCCCAACCCAGTAGCTGTTGCGCCGCCCACTTCGTTATCGATAAACAATCCGGAACCGATTATGGGCGAGTCGCCTACGCGCCCCGCCATCTTATAGGCTAAACCGCTAGTGGTACAGCCACCGGCGATATCCCCATTTTTATCAATGGCGAGCATCCCGATGGTATCGTGATTTTCTATGTTGATAATGGGTTTGTATTTGGAAGTCTTTTTCCATTCCTCCCAATCTTTTTTGGATTTTTCCGTGAGTAGATTTATGGGCTCAAATCCTTCTTCTATGGCAAACTTTTCAGCTCCCTTTCCGGCCAGAATAACGTGGGGCGTATCTTCCATTACTTTTCGTGCCACAGAAATGGGATGAAGAATATTTTGGAGATAGACCACTGCCCCATAGTTTCCGTTGCTGTCCATAATACAGGCATCCAAAGTTACGTTGCCATCCCTGTCCGGCAAGCCACCGATCCCCACGGATTGCCCTTCGGCATTGGCTTCCTCCACTCGGCAACCTTGTTCCACCGCATCCAGTGCCGATTTCCCCTCCTGTAAAACTTTCCAAGCTGCAGCTGTGCTTTCTTTCACGTTCCAAGTGGCAATCACCAGTGGATAATTGGCTGTTTTTTCTTCGGATTTTCCCTCTAAGACCGAAAAACTTTTCTCTGAGGCAAATACTGCACTGCCCACTGCAATTCCCAAGGTGGAAAGGGAGGCGTTTTGAATGAATTTTCTGCGTTTCATATACGTGGTTTCAGGTTAAATTTTAAATAGATTTACTCTGTTTTCAAACCTAACAGGTCTTCAATATCTGTTAGGTTTAGTTTAAATTAAGTTTCTGTTCCTATCTTTTAGTGTGTCAAGATTTTTTCCCGTCTTTTCGATTTTTAATCCCAACTCCTATTTCCGGGTCGTCTTGGTTCTTGGTTCCCTTGAGTCCTGTCTCCTTGTCGTGGTTCAAAAAGTCCTGGTTCGTGGCTCCCTTTCGTCTTGGTTCACTTCACCTCAATCTCATCCACAAAAAGCCAGGCTTTACCGCCATATCCTAAATGTCCTTTTGGCAGATCACCCAAATTTTTCGCCTGTATTTTTATGTACTTTACCTCTTTCGCCACGTCAAAAGTCACTGTTTTTATTTCCACTTCTTCCGAAGGTTTTGCCGACTCAATTGCTTGGGTGGATGCTTCGGTGAAATTCTCTCCGTCAAGGGAAGCCCAACAGGTTACTTCGGTGGGATAAAAAATCCAGGAGCGTTGGTCCTGAAGGAAGCTTACCGTTACCGTTTTTACTTCTTTTTTATATCCTAAATTTACCGTAGCCTTTAGATCCACATCGTGATAGCCCTGCCAAGTTCCTGTTCTAAAATCATTGGCGCCGTGGATGCCGTCAATTAATGCGTTCCGTCCTCCACCGTTGTATTGGTTGGCATATTCGGTTTCCAACGTAATACTCAGGTTGGGATCGATTTTATAAAAATGGGTAGTAATGATTGGGCTTTTTCCCCTATTTTCCTCGGCGTAGGTTTTTAAAACAGCTTCTTCAGTTAGCGTAAAAGGCTTGCGATATTTCTTAAACTCTGAATGGTCCAGGGAATAATAAATATCCGGATTGCCCGTGCCCACTTCCAAAGAGATTTTTGTGTTGTTTTTGAAAGCTACTTCTCCTTTCGAAATAAACGGAGCGGGAGCTATCAGGTGTTCCGTGATTTCAGTTTTCGGAATTTCGGGATCTTTTGTAGCCCATTTGGAAGGCTTATCGGTCATGTTGAAAACCAGTCTTCCACCCTCCATGATTTCGTTGTGATAGAGATAACTTCTGTTTAACGGTTTTCCATTCAAATTTGCGGAAGCGATATAGAAGTTTTTATCCGAAAGGTTTTTGGCATTTACTTCGAAGGTTTTTCCGTTTTCAAGATTTATTACGCTGCTTTCAAACAACGGGGTTCCTATGATGTATTCATTGCTCGCGGGAGTTACTGGATAAAAACCCATCGCACTGAAAATATACCAAGCGCTCATTTGTCCGCAATCCTCGTTTCCTGAAATTCCGTCAGGTGCATTGTGATATTGGGCAGTAAGGATTTCGTGGACGCGTTCTTGGGTTTTATATGGTTTGTTCACGAAATTGTATAGGTATGCCATATGATGGCTCGGCTCGTTGCCGTGGGCGTATTGCCCTATCAAGCCTGTTATATCAACTTGCTGGCGTCCGGAAGTCTCGGTTTCAGCGGTAAACAATCCATCCAATTGCTTTTCAAAGTTTCTTTTTCCTCCCATCAGATTTATAAGACCGGTAAGATCTTGGGGAGCGTAAAAACTGTATTGCCACGAATTGGCTTCGGTATAATTGAAGTTCACTTCATACGGATCAAAAGGCGCAAACCAAGTATTTCGGAAACGACTGCGCATAAACTTCGTTTCAGGATCGTAAACATTTTTATAATACTGCGCTCTTTCAGTGTAATTTTTATAATCTTCATCCTTGCCCATTGCCTTGGCCATTTGGGCAATCGCCCAATCGTCGTAGGCGTATTCCAAGGTTTTTGAAACCGATTCGCTCTCGTCTTCCACTGGAATAAAACCGAATTCTTTATAGCTTTTCAACCCTAATTTATCCTGAATCGCACTGTGTGTCATAGCTTCATAAGCCTTTTCCACATCATAACCGCGAATTCCTTTTAGGTATGCATCGGCAATTACGGGAACGGCGTGATAGCCGATCATACAGCCCGTATAGTTTGCCGCCAGTGGCCATATAGGAAGAATACCGCCTTCCTCATATTTAGCCAAGAGCGATTTTATAAATTCGTCGGTTCGTTCTTGTTCAATAATGGTGTAGAGTGGATGTGCCGCACGATAGGTATCCCAAAGTGAAAATACAGTGTAGTTTGTAAAATCATCGGTTTGGTGGACTTTTAAATCCATTCCGCGATAGCGCCCATCGACATCTTGGTAAATATTAGGCGCAATCATGGTATGATAAAGCGCCGTGTAGAAAATTGCTCTCTTGTCTTTATTTCCCCTTTGGGCCTGCCTGCCGGAGTCACCTAGGTAGGGGCTAAGGGGAATTTCGATTTTCGCCAATTGTTTCTCCCATGTGGTTTCAGCGAGCATTTTAACCTGTCCAAAAGTTTTGTCGCCAATTTCAGTCTGTAAATTGTTTTTGGCACCGGCTTCATCAACGGCAGAGATCCCCACCTTAACTTCAATTGAATTTCCCCTTGAAGAATCAAAAACAAAGGCGGCTTTATATTTTTTTCCTTCGGAATTGGTATCGAAGACCACTTCGGAATAAGGTCTTGAAAATTGAATATTGTAAAACAACATCTGGTTTTCTGCCCAAGCTTTGGAATGACGATGGCCAGAGATTTCAGTTTTTGATTTTGCATCTATCTCTGCACTCAATACCTGATCTCTGTGTTCCAGATCTAAGATTATAATCTGTTTGGAATTCTTCGGAAAAATATAACGATGGATTCCGCTTCGTTCTGAAACTGTGAGCTCTACTTCAATATTCGTTTCATCCAAATGAACTTTATAATATCCTGGGGAAGCACTTTCATTTTTATGGGAAAAATGGGAGCGATATCCTGATTCTTCATTCGCTCCATTGTTGAAGTTTACAGAGTTTGTCGGCATCAACAGCACATCGCCATAATCACTGACACCCGTTCCGCTGAGGTGGGTATGCGAAAACCCATAGATATATTCATCGGAATAATGATATCCGCTGCATCCATCCCAGCCTTCCAATCGGGTGTCTGGGCTTAACTGCATCATTCCAAAGGGCATAGTTGCCCCTGGATATGTATGGCCGTGGCCCCCTGTTCCAATAAAAGGATTGACGTAGGAAATAAGTTTTGTCGGGGAAAGGTTTCCCTGGGCAAAAGATAAAAAAGAAGGATGGATAAGCCCGCTAATGAGAAGAACGAAGAAAATGAATTGTTGTTTTTTCATTGTGGGAGAAACTAAGGTCGAAAGATACTAAAACCGTTAAATATAAGTGAAGCGGGAGCGTCATAATCTGGAACTTACTACCTTTAACCATTATTTTGTCTATGCGTTGGATTTTATTTATTGTCATCTACATTCTCGTTGATATATACGCTTTTCAGGCGGTGAGGACTCTTGCCAAAAGTCCTTGGCTTCACGGACTTTACTTCCTTGTTTCGATTGGGGTTTTGGCTGGGCTTTTCTACGAGCTTTCATTTATGGGCACCGGTAAGATGATGGAGCCCCCAAAAATGTATTTCTTTGGGATTTTTCTTGCGGTTTTTGTCCCAAAATTGATCATTATAATTTTTATGTTCGGGGAGGATATCGGCCGCTTTTTTTTGGGGATATTTATGAAAGTGGCCGGTAGTGAAGACACTCCTTTTATGGGCTCACGAAGGAAGTTTGTAAGCACTATCGCCCTCGGGATCGCAGCCATACCTTTTGCCTCCTTGATCTACGGGATGGTGCAGGGGAAATATAATTACCGAGTCCTTAAATACGCCTTGGAATTTGATGATTTGCCCGATGCCTTTGATGGATATACCATTACCCAATTGAGCGATATCCACAGCGGTAGCTTTGACAATAAACATAAAGTGGAATATGCAGTAAATCTTGCCAATGAGCAAAAGAGCGACGTAATTTTATTTACGGGCGACTTGGTAAATAATGTGGCGGGAGAAATGGAAAAATGGATACCGACGTTTTCCAAATTGAAAGCTCCCGATGGTATTTTTTCGGTATTGGGAAATCATGACTATGGTGATTATGTTTTGTGGGAGAGCAAGGAAGCCCAAGAGAATAACCTAGGAGAATTGAAGAAAATCCAAAAAGATATGGGATGGGATTTGCTTCTCAATGAAAGCAGATATCTAAAGAGAAACGGAGAGAAGATCGCTTTGGTAGGAGTTGAAAATTGGGGCGATCACGGTTTTAAAAAGGCGGGGGATCTCGACAAGGCCTGTGAGGGAATTTCGGATGATGATTTTAAAGTGTTGATGAGCCACGACCCCAGCCATTGGCAAGTGAAAGTTAAAAAGGATCCCAGGAATTTTCATCTCACGCTAAGTGGACATACCCATGGGATGCAATTTGGAGTGGAGATACCTGGAGTGATCAAATGGAGCCCTATCCAGTACAGATATAAGAACTGGGCCGGTATCTATGAAGAATTTGGAAGATATATCAACGTTAACCGCGGGTTTGGATTTTTGGGCTACCCGGGACGGGTAGGGATTTGGCCGGAGATTACTGTTATTCAACTTAAAAAGAGGCAGCATACCGTATAATTTTTCAGAAATGTTATATTTGTAATACTGTTGATTACCTAAATACCACAGGCGTATGTCAAAATTTGGAGAATTAATTGAAACCCGAATTCCCGTTCTGCTGGATTTTTTTTCCGATACGGACAAATCAGGCGAAGGGCTGCATTCGGTGCTCCGCGAAGTTGCTGCTGCGCTTGGCGACAAAGCACGGGTTATAAAGATAGACGTAGAGAAGAACAAGGAGCTATCCGAGGCATTGCGCGTTAAGGAGGTTCCCACCCTTATGATTTATAAAAATGGCGAGATGAAATGGCGCCAAAGTGGGGAACAGGATGCTGCTACTTTGATCGGGCTGGTTAAAGAATATATTTAGTTTAGGTATATGTTCTCATTACGATGGCTATCCGAGCCGAATGGGAGAACATTCCCATCCTTTTTTCAAAATAAACTCCAAAACCTTCGGCAACGCATAATGAAGGTTTTTTTCTGCTTTCAGACTGTCGTGAAAAACCACGACACTATCGGGCTTGATATTTTTTAAAACGTTTTGTAAGCATTTTTCTTCGGAAACAGTTGTATCAAAGTCATAACTGATAATATCCCACATTATAATTTTGAAGCCTTTCTTCTGAAGAATTTTAGCCTGTTTTGAAGTGATTCTGCCATAAGGCGGACGGAATAATAATTCAGAATTATCTCCCATCTGTCTTCCAGTTTTTTCAACATTATCTACATATTCTGAAGTCGCGGTTTTCCAGCCATTTAAATGGTTAAACGTGTGATTGCCTACGGAATGGTCTTCAGAAATAATTCTTTGGAAAATTTCAGGATGCTTTAGAATATTTTCGCCTATACAGAAAAAGGTGGCTTTGGCGTTGTGCTTTTTTAGTTCGTCCAATACCCATGGGGTAACTGCAGGGATGGGGCCATCGTCAAAAGTGAGGTATACCGAGTTGTCCCTCTTAGGAAAGGCCCAGATCCGCTCAGGGTATAAACGGTGAATGAATCTGGGTGTTTTTATTACTCTGAGGTTCAATTTATAGGTATTACCGGCGGCTCATCAATTACCTTTTCCAATTCCATTTTTTCAATAAGGCTGGAGTCCATGGGGATTTCCATAGTAGAAGAATCCTGCCGAAGTACTTGATTTACGTCAAGTGCTTCATCGGGAGAATAGAAATGACGGAATAGGCCCAAATAATTATTGAATTTTTCAACCTCCTTCCGGGCGTATTCCTTATCGTCATATTTGCCAACTATCTTTACCAAGCTGCGGTAACGTTCCATGTCACTAACAATATCTTCTGCAAGATTTCGCTGTCGTTTAAATTTTAAACTGTTATAGTATTCAAGGTGCTCCTGATACATTTTGGCCACTTCTTCGTATACTTTCCTTGCCTTTTTTGGTCGGTCCAACTCGTAGTAACCCAAAACATAAGGTTCCAGTAGTGAATAATATTCAAAATACTTCACCGGCATCTTTTCCATGGCCAAATCCAATACTTTTTCGGCTTTTTCATCTTCGCCCTTATTGATGAGGGCCTCGGCCAATCGGGCTAAGTTACTTCTGTAGGTTATTCCATTTTTTCTGGTTTCTGTGTCGTGATAGATATCTGGATCGCCGCTGTTGCCCCAATCCCATTTCATCACCATATTGTACATTTTGTCGGCGTCCACTCGTCCCATATCAAAAGGATTTCTTTTGTCGATAGGGGTTCTAATTGGAACTAATTTATACACCACCCCATCGAGTTGAAGGTAGTCCTTCATCCACAGGTAGTCGTCATCGCCAAAACTTCCCCCACTGAAATAGATGGGCCGTTTCCAATCGTTATTGGCAATGATGTCCAGCATCAACATGCGGTTTTTATAAACCACATCGCTTTTGAGGGTGATATAGATATCCGATACGATTTTATCTGCATCTTTTTCATCGACAATCCCATATTTTAAAACATTTTCCTTATCCACAGGAATCCGAATTACTTTAGAGGGAAATGTGTTGGCTATTTGGCCGCTCTGCAGTTCTATTTGGGTGGCCGGACTGTCGTCGGCTACAAAGTTCATCCAGGTCTTGATGTCGATGGTGTCCTTTCTTGTTTTTTGGTATATCAAGAAATCCCGTGTGCCCCAACGATATTTGTTGTGCGTTAATTGTGAAGGGATGGGGTCGCTGGTAAAAGCCTTTTTCTTCATATCGTCTATATACCAGTCTGTCTGGAACAAGCTGGTATTGACAATACGCACATCCTGGCGATACCCTTCCACATTTTGGGCATACCAGAGGGCGAATGTGTCGTTATCCCCAATGGTAAAGAGGATGGCATTTTTATCGCAAGAATCCAAGTACATTTTCCCCATAGCTTGTGCGGTGCGTCGGTTGCTGCGGTCGTGATCGTCCCAGTTTTGGGATGCGAGAAGGACAGGGGCTGCCAGTGCAGTAATAATCAGTACCAGTGGAAGTGCAACCTTTGGCTTTAGGTAATTCTTCATCAAGTCGAAAAGGGCATACACTCCATATCCGATCCACATTGCAAATACATAGAAGCTTCCCACCAGTGCATAGTCGCGCTCTCGTGGTTCAAATGGCCGCTCGTTCAGGTAGACCTTTAGAGCAAGCCCTGTAAAAAGGAAAAACACAAGTAGGACCCACCAGCTCTTTTGATCGTTTTTAAAATGAAAGACAAAGCCGATTATTCCCAGAATTAGCGGAAGAAAGAAGTAAGTGTTGCGGGCTTTATTGTTTTTCATATCACTGGGCAGCTTGTCCTGATTTCCCAAACGCAGGGCGTCAATAAATTTTATCCCACTTATCCAGTTGCCGTGAAGATCATTGTATTGTCCCTGGATATCATCTTGTCTCCCCGTAAAATTCCACATAAAATAACGCCAGTACATATAGCCGAACTGGAATTCGAACATAAACTTCATGTTCTGGAAAAAACTCGGCTTTTGGATATTCAGATATTGGCCAAAGTTTTTCAGGAATTTATCGTAATCTTTTGTGTCCACCAGGCCTTGTTGGTAGGCTTGTTTAAATTTGTTCACCTCATCCACTAAGCGCGGTTCGTCCAAATACTCGCTTTTCACGGAAAAATCCAGTCCTCCGGTAAACTCCATATAATTGGCATTGTGTTCGGTGCTCCACATTCTGGGCAAAAATCCCTTTTGTGAATCGTCTGTATTTTGGCTGGCGTTTTTATAGTTGTTTACAATCACATATTTGCCGGTGGATTCATCTTTTTCATAGTTGGGCTTGTCATCTTTATAGGGATTGTCAGGATCGAGCCCTACGTAGGCCTCAGTAAATAGTGGGCCGTAAAAAAGATGGGTTTCTGGATATTGTTCCCGATTGTAATATGCTAAGAGTTCGCGCGCGTTGTCCGGGTTGTTTTCATTGATTACCGTTCCTGCATTGGCACGGATTGGAAGCATCAGCCAACTGGAAAATCCAATAAAAATGAAAAGAACGCAAAGAATCAAAGTATTTAAGTGAACAAAACCCTTGGAACGAGTGTAGCGCAACAAGTAATAAAAAAGAGCGATAAAGATCAGCGCGGCGATTGCCGTACCACTGTTAAAGGGAAGTCCTACTGAATTGATAAAGAATACCTCCGAGGCGCTAAAGAACTTCATGGTCATCGGCAACAGGAAAACAAATATAAAGAGCAATATCGCCACGCTTATGATATTGGCAAGAATAAAATTCTTTACTGTTATCTTTTGATAGTGTTTAAAGAAATATAGAAATGCAATGGCTGGAATGGTAAGCAAAGCCATAAAGTGTACGCCAAAAGAGAGACCTATAATAAATGCAATAAGCACTACCCACCGATTGCCCCGGGGTTCCAGCATCTCGCGTTCCCACCGAAGGGCCGTGTAAAAAAGGATGGACATTAGGCAGGCGGCCATGGCATATACTTCGGCTTCTACGGCATTGAACCAAAAACTATCGGTAAAGGAAAATGCCAAAGCCCCAACAGCAGAACTTCCAAGGATGGCAATTGCGCTCGTTTTATTTATATCCTGATGTTTTCTGATAAGATTGGTAAGCAGAATACTCAGCGACCAAAACATAAAGAGGATGGTAAATGCACTGGCAAAAACAGACATCAAGTTTATGGTTAGGGCTACATAGGAGGCATTTGGAGCGAAAATGGAGAAAAAAGCTCCAATAAGCTGGTACAAAGGAGCTCCAGGGGGATGGCCCACTTCAAGATTACTGGAAGTGGTGATATATTCTCCAGCATCCCAAAAACTGGCAGTGGGCTCCACGGTGAGCCAATAGGTGGTCAATGCAATAGCAAATACAGCCCAGCCGGTGATTTTGTTCCATTTGATAAAATTGAATGACCCCATAAGCACGTAGAAATTTTGTTGCTGCGAATTTAGTGATAAAATGCATACTGAGGAAGTATGTTATTGAAGGTAACGAAGAATGGATTCAGATATTTTGGGATGGAGATACTACCAATGGTCAAAAAGTTACGCTTATTTTGAAGAAAAAATTTGTACAAGCCAAAGATTGTATTAAATTTGCGCCTCCTAAGCCAAAAGTATTTTAGCTTAGTATGGCAAGGCGTCAATTGTTAAATTGGCCTATGGTGTAACTGGCAACACGTCTGGTTTTGGTCCAGAAGAGTCTAGGTTCGAGCCCTAGTAGGCCAACTTTAAAACCTCAATCTTAATGGGTTGAGGTTTTTTATTTTGAAGAATTACGGGCGAGAAGCGCTGTGCTGAGCGGAGTCGAAGCGTTTACCCTGAGCATTTCGACAATGGCTCAATGTAAACTCCGTTAAAGGGAGCCCTGGTAGGCCAACTTTTTCAAACCCTGTATCTGCCTAATCATCAGGCATTTATAAGGTTTATGTTTTGCGTGTAAATGCCATTTTCAGGCAACCTGTTTTTTTGTGCGTTATAAGAAAACTTAGATGATTTTAGAATTTACACAGCTCTCATCCCCCAATAATAACTATTGAATTTGATCTCAATTAGAATAGCATCTTCAATTATATCTCTATCCAATATTCAACATCCCTGTTGTTTATCTCATTTGACTTTATTAAAAAAAACCGTCAATAATCTTTTTAACGAATATAAAAAGGTCTTGTGTTCTTAAATATATATTTTTGCCGAGAATTAGCTTTTTTTGTTTCGAAGAACTAAAATTGGACAGGTTTTTTCTGGTTCTTGGAAAATGTATAAAATAGATTCTACTCAATATTTCTGATAACTATTAAAGAGATCTTTCATCCAGCTTAAAGCTATAAAAAGCGAGTAATAACCATTATAAAATAGACATGAGAATATGCAACACAGACGATTAAAACTATGTGCAGTATTTTTGTTAGGCCTTGGACTAACAGGTTTACAGGCACAAGAAAGCAGTAACGCCACCGGTGGCAATGCCACGGGCAGCGGAGGCTCGGCGAGTTATTCCGTTGGCCAGATTGCCTATACCACAAACACGGGATCAACCGGTTCAGTGGCACAAGGAGTGCAACATGCATTCGAAATCTATGCACTTGGAATTGAGGATATAGAAGGTATAAATATTTCCATTGTCGCCTATCCCAACCCGACAGCCGATTATCTTACGTTGGAGATTAAAGATTTAGATCTTTCGTCAGTTACCTTGCAATTGTTCGATATTCAGGGAAGGCTCTTGCAGGACCAAAAGATTACAGCAAATCACACAAGAATTGACATGGACAATCTTCCGGTTGCCACTTATTTTGTAAAAGTGAGCCAAGGCGAAAGAGAATTAAAAAGCTTTAAAATAATTAAAAACTAAAAATCACTAAACATTAAACCCCACAAAAACATGAAAATAAAAAACTATTCCTTAAAAGCTGCGTTTATCTTCGCATTAACGCTACTCACCAATTTCTCCTTATGGGCCCAAACCCCGGATAAAATGAGCTATCAAGCTGTAATTCGCGATAGCGATGAGGTTTTGGTAACCAATACACAAGTGGGAATGCAAATTAGCATTTTGGAAGGTTCGGCAAATGGCACAGTAGTTTACACGTAAACCCAAACGCCTACCACCAATGTCAATGGCTTGGTAAGTATTGAAATAGGCGGTGGAACTGGTTTTGACAACATTGATTGGGCAAGCAATACCTATTTTTTAAAAACGGAAACTGACCCCAACGGTGGAACAAACTATAGCATAAGTGGTACAAGTCAGTTGCTAAGCGTACCTTATGCTTTACACGCCAAAACGGTCGATGCGATCCCCCCTGGTACCGTAGCGGGTGAAATGCTGTATTGGAATGGTACGGAATGGACAGTCGTTACTGCCGGAAATCAGGGAGATGTTCTAACCTTTATTAACAATACGCCTACTTGGGCCGAAAGTGGAACAGGTTCCCAATTGCCCGGTGCATTTACAGCTACTGCAGCGACTGACATTACCGAGGAAAGTTTTGTTGCCAATTGGACCGCAAGTGCAAGAGCGACCACTTATTTCTTGGATGTAAATACTTCATCCGATTTTACCGGCACATGGATACATAATAACCTGGAGGTTGGCGATGTAACAAGCTATACTGTTAATGGATTGACTTGTGGAACTAGCTATTCCTATAGAATAAGAGCAGGTAATAGTTTTGGAACGAGTGTCAACTCCAATGTTATTACCCTTGAAACAAGTGCTTGCGGAGGTGGTGTTGGCACCGTAGTAAACCCTACTACTGGAAAAACATGGCTGGATAGGAATTTGGGAGCCTCACAGGTTGCAACCTCAAGTGCCGATCCCGATGCTTATGGTGATTTATACCAATGGGGAAGAGGAACTGATGGACACGAAAAACGAACATCAGCCACAACCTCTTCTCTTAGCAGCAGCGATACTCCAGGTCATGGTGATTTTATAATCAATCCCAATAGCCCATTTGACTGGCGCGTTCCACAAAATGATAACTTATGGCAAGGAGTGAACGGCATCAATAATCCCTGCCCCTCTGGATATCGTTTGCCAACGGAAGCAGAGTGGGAAGCAGAACGTACAAGTTGGAGCAGTAACAATGCAGCCGGTGCATTTGGCTCTCCGCTTAAGCTACCTGTGGCCGGACAACGTACATACATGGATGGCTCATTCTCCGGTGTGGGTTCCAGTGGCAACTATTGGTCAAGCACCCTATCCAATGAAGCAGGAGGTATCTACTCACGTTTCCTTTCTTTCAGAACCACTGCCTACGTAATCAGCAGCCACCGCGCAACGGGAGACAGTGTGCGTTGCATTCAGGATTAATAAGTTTAAAATTTGAAAGCGGAAAGTTTGTAAGGTTAATGCTTTATAAACTTTCTGTTTTTTTAATTATAACTGACTTTAAATTTGCCAAAGACTTCGAAGGAAAGACTATTGATTTGAAGCAGTAATTAAAGCCAGGTTTATTCAAACATGTAAACTTTTCCATCTTATGAATTTTAAAAACATTGCCGGATCTCTTCTTTTTTTTCTTCTGTCGCTTAGCGTTTTTGGTCAATATAAAATTAGTGGAAGTTTTCCTCCTTTGGCAGGGCAACAGGTGAAATTAGTAGGATTTCGGGATTTTGGCATTTACACCATTGATAGCACTACGGTTTCGAAAGAAGGCCAATTTACCTTGCGTTTTGCCGAAAAGGATCTGGGAATGGGCTATTTATCCGCAACGGACAATAAAGCCTATTTTGTAGTGCTTGCCAAGGAAGATATTCAACTAAAAGGCAATGTTCTAAGTACGCCAGAAAGTGTTTCTATTCTGTCTGGAAAGGAAAATCAGTTGTTTGCGGAATATGCTTCGGAACATCCACGCCGGGAACAAGCACTGAGTGCTTGGGATTATTTGGCCAAAATCTATACACAGGATTCCCTATTTGCAAAACATAAACCAGCGCGCCAAGCTATAGATAAAGAAAAGCTTCGCATAGAAGCAGCGGATAGCTTGTTTTTAGCAAATTTGGACAAGGGCTCGTATGTGGGTTGGTATTTGCCTTTGCGCAAATTGGTCAGTTCGGTTTCTAACGTGGCCCAATATCAGACCGATAAAATTCCCGCTACAATAAAAGTGTTTAGGGAATTGGATTATACCGATGCCAGACTTTATAAAAGTGGCTTGCTAAGGGAAACTCTTGAAAGTCAATTTTGGTTAATCGAAAACAGCGGGAGTTCATTGGATTCTGTTTATGCCGAGATGAAAATTTCTATCGATTCCATAATTGACGACCTATCCACGGATACGGAAAAGCTTAATAAAATAACAAGTTTTCTATTCAGATTACTTGAGAAGCGTAGCTTATTTAAAGCTTCGGAATATCTGGCTTTAAAGGTTTTGAATCAGGATAATTGCATTATTAACGAAGATCTTGCTTCGCAATTGGAAAGTTATCACACAATGAAAATCGGGAAAACAGCACCCGATTTTGAATTTAGCGGTGGTGTATTTGCTCCTGGCTATCCAACTGCTAAATCTCCCAAAAAATTATCAGATCTTGATGCAAATTACACTGTTTTGGTTTTTGGAGCGAGTTGGTGTCCCGCATGCGCACCTGAACTTATGCAAATTGCCAAGCTTTACGAGAAGTGGAAAAAAAATGGGGTAGAGGTTGTTTTTGTTTCTTTGGATGAAGATGGGGAAACCTTTAAAAAATTTGTCAGTCCTTTTCCATTCATCAGTACCAGCGATTATAAAAAATGGGATAGTCCTGTTGTTAAAAACTATCACGTTTTTGCAACCCCAACTATTTTTTTGTTGAATAACAAACGAGAAATTATACTTCGGCCAAATTCCGCTGAACAGGTAGATGCCTGGATTGATTGGTATTTGGTGCAGGGAAATAAGTAGATCCTTGTCTAATCATAGTATGTAATATCCCGCACCACAATTTTGCCTATTTTACCTTCCCCATCAAATTGATACTTCTTGGTCCAATTGCCGTAGGTGTCGTAATCATACATGTAAGTACTGAGGATTTTGCCCGAATCCTCGGGGTATTCAGTGATGTTCTTTATTACATCGTTATTCTTATTCCTCTCATAAGTCCTTACCAGAACTATTTGTCCGCTGCTGTCGGTTGCGGTTTCTTTCGTTAGGGATCCATTTATCCATTCGTTTTCAACGGTATAGACCAGTTTTTCTTCGTGATCCAGTAGCTGGGTTTCTGCAATGTGAGAACCTGAATATTTGAAAAGGATGTTTCGCATTAAACGCCCTTTATCATCAAGCATCCTGGTCTGGGTTATCTGGTTGTTATCAATCCCGTTTGCGATTTTTGAAACTAAAACATCCCCTTGATAGATATCAATTTCACTGCAATTTCCTTGGGAATCATAGCGGTATTTGGAGAAATGCAGGGGGGTTTCATTTTCATCAAGAGTTTCTTTTGTGGCCAAATTGTGATTTTCATCAAGGCTATACTTTAAAAATTCAACTGGTTTTTCCTCTTGGTTTAGTGTTTCCTCTTCCGTCAAAAACCCATTTTCATTGAATACATATAGGGAATGGCCCGAAAAGTCTTTATCGCCTAGTTGATATTGACCTTTATTTTCTTTGCCTTCATAGCTTATCTCTTTTACTTTCCATACTTTCCCGTTAAGATTGAATGTTTTAAGGGTAATGGTTTCCGGACTGATGCTGGCCAAAAAACTTAATATTAGCAGTATTGTTTTTGTTTCCATTTTTTATCTAATTAAAGTGCAATGTGTTTGTATTTGAACTATTCCAAAACCAAATTTACTCAATAATCTGTAAAGTTATATGTGGAATATTGAGTGGGTGGATCGATAAGTCCTTGATAGATAAATTCTTTTGGGGTTCTTCGCGAAACTTCGGCAACTATCTTTTTCCAATTTATGGGTGGGACAAAAGATATTTTTTCTAAATTCGACCTTGTTGAACGTGAATTGATATCCGATGAAAAAGAATCTTCTTCTAGTATGTATTGCTCTTTTGTCACAACTGGGTTTTGCCCAAGATGTGGACAGTTCAAAATTGGACGCGTATTTCAATGCTCTTGAAACTCACAATAAATTTATGGGAAGTGTTGCCGTTTCAAAGGATGGAAAAATCATTTATACCCGTGCATTGGGGTTTGCCGATTTTGAAAATAAAAAGAAAGCTACCAACCGCACCAAGTATCGAATTGGTTCGATCTCAAAAACCTTTACGGCCGTCTTGGTCATGAAGGGAGCCGAAGCCGGCAAAATAGACCTGAAGGAGACGATTGACAAATTCTTTCCCAATTTCCCCAATGCGAATAAAATTACTGTACAACACTTGCTTTATCATAGAAGTGGAATCCACAATTTCACTGATGACAAGGATTATTTGACTTGGAATACAAGCCCCAAAACAGAGGCTGAAATGTTGGAAATTATCGGAAAGGGAGGAAGCGATTTTGAACCTGGCAGTAAATCAGACTACAGCAATTCCAATTATGTACTTCTCACCTACATCCTTGAAAAAAGTTTTAAAAAGACCTATTCCGAAATTCTCACGGAAAATATAGCCCAACCCCTTGGTTTAAAGGACACTTATCTGGGAGGGAAAATTGATGTTGGTGCCAATGAAAGCAGATCTTATCGTTGGACGGGTACTTGGACCTTGGAACCGGAAACTGATATGTCTGTTCCTCTTGGAGCTGGGGGGATAGTTTCCACACCAAGCGATTTGGTGACATTTAGCAATGCGCTATTTGGGGGAAGAATCATTAAACAGGAAAGTCTTGCGCAAATGGAATCCCTAAAGGAAAACTATGGGATGGGCCTTTTTCAATATCCTTTTTACAGGAAGATAGGTTTTGGACATACGGGCGGAATCGATGGATTTTCATCGGTTTTTATGCATTTTGTAGATGGCAATGTTTCTTACGCACTCACGTCCAACGGTTCAAATATTAACAATAATGATATTTCTATTGCTGTTTTGAGTTGGGTTTATAATGAGCCTTTTGATATTCCCAAATTTAATATAGTGGAGCTTACCTCTAAAGACTTGGATCAATATCTGGGGGTGTATTCCTCGGCAGAAGTTCCTTTGGAAATTGCGGTCACTAAAGAGGGTGCAACTTTAATGGCTCAGGCAACGGGCCAATCCTCCTTCCCCCTTGAGGCAACTGAAAAGGACAAATTTAAGTTTGATGCAGCTGGAATCGTCATGGAATTTAACCCATCTGAAGGGAGTATGTTGCTAAAACAAGGCGGCGGTACGTTTGCTTTTAAAAGAGATTAAATTTGCTAGACTAAGGCTGGGCATGAATTTTACGGCCTGTGGCATAGATAATCCTTCCCAAATGATTGCACCCTAGGATGGGTCCCACTTTCTTTTAAATATTCTCTTGTCGTGAAATAATTAACGATATTCCAAGTTTTGGGATATTATAAATATTCGAATCATGAAATTCAAAATATGCTTGTTGTTCACCTTTCTGGCGTTTACGCTTATTGCCTGCAATGATACTAATGATGCAGAGCTAAAACTCTCAAATAAGGTGGATAGTCTACAAGTGCAGAACGACTCCCTGATGGAAATCTTAGCGAATGAAAGGATGGATCGGGAAGTTTCTGGGGTTCCCCAATGGTATTACTCAGAAACCGATTCCAAAAATCTTATCGATCGTGGAATTGAAGATCCTGCAGCCTTTATTAAAAGTGCACTTCGCGAAAAACTGGATCTCATTCCAATAAAGGCAGTATTGGGCGGTACAATGCACTATAACAATATTCAACTTTTAGGAGACCAATGGCTGATCGCAGATTTTGAGGATGGCCATGTATATGGAAAAGCTATTTTCCAATATACAATAGGGAAAAATGACAAACTAGAGTTTAAAATCATCGCGTTTGCCGATAACTAAATTTTAATTGTTGCGCCAGATTGGATCAGCCCACCCGCTCATTTTCCATATCAATAACTTTTGCTACTGTTCGTACCAAACGGTCGTGGTTTTTCACAAAGGGATTGGTTTCATCCCAGACATAACCTGCGAGAACAGAGCAAATCTGTTCTTTTATCAGTGGGTTTTCCGGTCTGTGAAAAAATATTTTTTGAAGATTGCCCGTGTACCATTCATTCACATAGGTCCTGAAAACTTCCACACCACGCATAATATAGTCTTTATAATCCCTTTCCCAATCCACCTCTTCTCCTTTAAGCTCCTTTGCAATCAACTTTGCGGCTTTTAATCCAGATTCAGTGGCAAACGTAACTCCTGAAGAAAAGACGGGATCCAAGAACTCGGCACTGTTCCCTGTGAGGGCATATCCGTTGCCATAAAGTTGTTTTACTGCTTTTGAATAATCGGTGATAACGCGCGGTTCAAATAAGAATTCATAATCTTTCAGACGATCGTAATAATAAGTGGAAAGTTTCAGCATCTCACGTAATTTTCTGGTAGAATTCCCTTGATAGGAGTTTATAAATTCCGTGGGGCCCACGTAGCCTATACTGGTATTTCCATTAGAAAAAGGAATCACCCAGAGCCAGGCATCATCGGTAACCACATCAAAGGTAATGATGGTCCCCTCGGTACCTTCAGGTCTATTTTCTTCTTTTATATGCGTGAATATCGCCGAGTGTTTGGGGAGGGAAGATGGCGTCTCTAGGTCCAACAAACGCGGTAAAACCCTACCGTACCCACTGCTGTCTATAATAAACTTGGCTTTGATTTTATACTCGTTTCCCTGAGCATCCTTAACGCTTGTGGTGGAATGTCCGTTTTCATCAAACTTTACGTCTGTCACCTCGTGTTCAAAGGAGATATTCCCTCCTTTGTTCAGTACTTCCTGGGCCAGGGTATGGTCAAAATCAGCTCGGGGCACTTGCCAGGTATAATCCCAACCTTTTGTGTGCTTTTTGCTAAAGTCGAAGTTGCATACAACCTCCCCCTTAAGGAAACGAGCTCCTGGTTTCACCTCAAATTTTTTTGCCATAAGGGCATCCAACAGCCCAGTTTCCTCAAAATGGTCCATGCACCTTGGCAATAAACTTTCGCCAATTACGAATCGAGGGAATTTACTTTTTTCAACTACTTTTGTCTTAATGGCATGGTTGTTAAGATGTGCTGCTGCCACGCAACCCGAGGGTCCAGCCCCAATAATTAACACATCTACGCTAATATCATTCATGTTTAATAAAAATTAGTTGTTAAAAAATTTTAGATTTGCAATCTAAAATAATTAAAATTATTCTAGCAATTCACGATTAATCAAATATTTGATTCCACTTCAGATGCCAAAATTAGAGGGAAAATTGGAAATTGACGACTTTGAACAAGTAGTTTTCCAAAATGAAGCCGTACAACTTCACCAAGATATATTAAAAAAGGTTCAATCCAGTTTTGATTTCCTGAAAGAATTCTCAGAGAATAAAATAATTTATGGTGTCAACACCGGTTTTGGCCCCATGGCGCAATATAAAATCAAGGATTCTGAAAGGATTCAGTTGCAGTACAATCTTATCCGAAGCCATTCTTCTGGATCTGGGGATATAGTTGAGCCACAATATGTACGAGCAGCCATGTTGGCCAGAATGAACACGCTCAGCTTAGGTAAAAGCGGGGTACATCCCTCGATACTTAGCTTGATGAGCGAGCTTTTAAACAGGAATATCGTTCCTCTTATTTATGAGCATGGGGGTGTAGGTGCCAGTGGTGACTTGGTACAGCTTGCCCATTTGGCCCTGGTTTTGATCGGTGAGGGCGAAGTATTTTATAAGGGGGAGCTTAAACCTACTGCAGAAGTTTTTGAGTTGGAAAACCTTCAGCCCATCGAGGTGCAACTTCGCGAAGGACTGGCCTTGATGAACGGAACTTCGGTCATGACCGGGATAGGGGTTGTAAACGTATTGAATACCAGGCGTATATTAAAATGGATGATCAAGGCTTCTTCTGCGATCAATGAGATTGTTAAAGCCTATGACGATCATCTTTCTGCAGAACTGAATGGTGCTAAAATGCACGAGGGGCAACGTGAGATTGCCAAAATGATGCGAACCCATCTAAAAGACAGCCAACTCATTAGGAAACGGGAACACTTCCTTTATAAGGAGGCGAAGGACGTAGTTGTTTTTGACGAAAAAATCCAAGAATACTATTCCTTGCGGTGCGTCCCCCAGATCTTGGGACCGGTGCTGGACACCCTCAAAATGGTTGAAAAAACCTTGATAAACGAGGTGAATTCCACAAATGACAACCCAATTGTCGATGTGGAAAATAGAAATGTGTATCACGGTGGAAACTTTCACGGGGACTATGTTTCCCTGGAAATGGACAAACTAAAGATCGTGGTTGCCAAAATGACCATGCTCGCCGAACGCCAATTGAACTATTTGTTGAATTCAAAGTTGAACGATATTCTTCCTCCCTTTGTCAACTTGGGAAAGTTGGGATTGAACTTTGGAATGCAAGGCGTCCAATTTACTGCCACTTCTACCACTGCGGAAAGCCAGATGCTCAGCAACCCAATGTATGTGCATAGTATTCCCAGCAACAACGATAATCAGGATATTGTGAGCATGGGAACCAATGCTGCTTTAATTGCCAAAAAGGTTATTGAAAACTCTTTTGAAGTTGTTGCCATTGAATTGATAACCATAGTCCAGGCCATCGAATATTTAGAGGTGAAGGACGAGGTTTCATCTGCCACAAAAGAACTCTATGAACAGCTTCGGAAATTGGTACCTGTTTTTAAGGAAGATGTGGTGATGTATCCCTATTTGCACAAGGTGAAAGATTTTTTAATGAACACAGGGGAATAAGTTCTCTTTAAATATTTTTTTGTTTATATTTCCATCAACTAACTAAAATTGATTTTAATATGAAAAGAATATTTCTCTTCACCCTCACGCTATGCCTTTTAACCCTTGGGGTAGTGGCACAAGAGCTTGCTTTGGTCGTTGAAAAAAAGGAAGCCGGTTATATAGATAAAACTGGAAAATACGTGATACAGCCCCAATTTCAGAAGGCTGATGATTTCTCTGGGCGTTATGCCGCAGCGATGAAAGATAAGAAATGGGGCTATATCGATACCTCGGGGAAATGGATTATAGAGCCACAATACGACAAGGCAAAAGCATTTAACTCTGGTTATGCCTTGGTACTCGATGGAAAGGATTGGAAGTACATCAATGACAAAAATGAAACTTTACAGACTCCTGAAACGGAGAAGTATTTTGACTTCAACGATGGGGTGGCGTTTATTCGTGTCAATAATAAAGTGGGGTTGATCGATACCGACGGAAAAATTATCCTGGAACCTAAATACGATAAGATCCAATCGTTTCGAAATGGTCATGCCAAGTTCTTTGACGGCACCTCTTGGGGAATAATCGCTAAATCGGGAAAAGTTGTTGTACCCGCAGAATATGACGAAATAGGCGATTATAGCAAAAATGGGCTTTGGGGTAAAAAAGGGGATAGTTTTGGGGTGATCAATAATGGTACTTTTACTCCCGTTGCCGGAATCGAGAAAATATGGAACTTTCCCAATGGCTCCTCTTTAACCTATGCCCGGAGTGATAAAAAAATGGGTTTTATCAATGGCAAAGGAGAATGGATCATTGAGCCTACCTATGATAAAGCTCGTGCATTCAATGTTGGCTTGGCACCCGTAAGTAAAGATGGAAATTGGGGGTATATCAATGAAAAAGGCGATGTGGTTATCGATTTCCAATATAGGGATGCCGAAATATTTGCTGATAATGGCCTTGCGCCGGTTAAGGAAAAGAAGTTGTGGGGTTTTATCGATAAATCGGGAAAATTGGTTATTCCTATGGAATATGAAATTTCCCTTCCTATGTTTGGATTTTTGTTTAGTGACGATGTTGTGGGCTTTGATGGAGATACGGCCAAGGTCAAGAAAAAGAAAAAGTGGGGCCATATTGACAAACAGGGGAATGTAGTTGGAGATTGGTACAAACACGCGGGTCCCTTTGTCGATACTTCAAAATAACTACCTGATTCATAAAAATTGAGATTGAAATGTAGCCGTATTTAGTACGGATAAAATCTCATGTATTTCCCAAACGAGATAAATGGAAAAGAATAGAACGAAACAAAAATTCGCCTTGGTGTCTGGTGGTTCCCGTGGAATTGGTCGAGCAATCTGTGTTCAATTGGCAAAAGACTTGGAATATAGCCTGCTTATAAATTACAATAGCAACAAAGAAGCTGCGGAAAACACTTTGATTGAGGTAAAGTCTGCCGGTGGAAATGGTGAAATCATACAATTTGATGTCTCCGATGCCGATGCGGTGAATTCTGCCCTTGAAAATTGGCATAAGGACCACAAAGACGCGATCATTGAAGTCATTGTCAACAATGCAGGAATCACAAGGGATGGGTTGTTTATGTGGATGAAACCAGAAGACTGGCATCGGGTGATCGACACCAGTTTAGATGGATTTTATAATGTAACCCATTATTTGATGCAAAAGATGCTCATCAATAAATACGGGCGTATTATCAACTTGGTGTCAGTGTCTGGACTAAAGGGAACTGCTGGCCAAGTAAATTATTCTGCTGCCAAGGGGGCTGTAATTGGCGCCACCAAAGCTTTGGCCCAGGAGGTGGCAAAACGGAATATTACGGTAAACGCCGTGGCACCGGGATTTATTAAAAGTGATATGACGGCCCAGCTGGACGAACAGGAGCTCAAGAAAATGATTCCTGCCAATCGTTTTGGCAAGCCTGAAGAAGTGGCGCATTTAGTGAGTTTTTTGGCTTCTCCCAAAGCTTCGTATATTACTGGGGAAGTTATAAACATAAATGGGGGGATTTATTCTTAAAACCGATAACCTTGTTAAATGTGATACGGTTTTAATGTCATATCTGGAAACGCGGCCCAACTTGAACAATAACCAAAACAATGAGAAGAGTAGTAATAACCGGAATGGGTATTTATTCGTGTATAGGCAAAAACCTTCAGGAAGTTAAGGAGTCGTTATACCACGGAAAATCGGGGATTGTTTCTGATAAAAAACGGAAGGACTTTGGATACCGATCCTGTTTGACCGGCTGGGTGGAAGAACCCAATCTAAAGGAACAACTGTCGCGACGTGAGCGGATCAGCATTGGAGAAGAAGGAGCGTATGCATATACGGCAACAGTTGAAGCTCTAAGGAATGCGAGGATAGACCAAGGGTATTTGGATAAAAACGAAGTGGGAATCCTTTATGGGAATGATAGTACGGCAAAGTCTGTTATCGAATCCGTGGATAAAATCCGTGAGAAAAAAGATACAACTCTTGTGGGTTCCGGGGCGATATTTAAAGCGATGAACTCATCTGTAACCATGAACTTAGCGACTCTTTTCCGCCTTAAGGGAATCAACTTTACTATCAGTGCAGCTTGTGCCAGCGGTTCCCATGCTGTGGGAATGGCGTATTATTTGATAAAAAGTGGCCTACAAGAGTGCATCATTTCAGGGGGATCCCAAGAGATCAACGAATTTGCCATGGGGAGTTTTGATGGATTGGGAGTTTTTTCAACCCGAACCGATGCGACCAAAGCCAGCCGTCCCTTTGATAAGGATCGAGATGGCTTGGTGCCCAGTGGAGGTGCAGCTACCCTTGTAATAGAAAGTTATGAAAGTGCCATCAAACGGGGCGCTCCAATTTTGGGTGAGATAATCGGCTATGGTTTTTCCTCCAATGGCGACCATATTTCAACCCCCAATGTAGACGGTCCAGCTCGCGCAATGAAAATGGCATTAAAACAAGCAAATATAGAGCCTGGGATTGTGGATTATATAAATGCCCACGCTACCTCCACCCTTGTTGGAGATGCCAACGAGGCCCGAGCTATCGCAGAGGTGTTTGGAGAGAAAGGGCCTTATGTGAGTTCCACAAAATCTATGACGGGCCACGAATGCTGGATGGCCGGTGCCAGCGAAGTGATCTATTCCATGCTGATGATGGAAAACTCATTTATCGCCCCCAACATCAATCTGGAGAATCCCGATGAGGCAGGCTCAAAATTAAAGCTTGTTAACAAAACGTTAAACAAAAAAATTGATGTATTTTTGTCCAATTCATTTGGATTTGGCGGGACCAACTCCGCGTTAATAATTAAAAAGTGCAACAGTAAAAATGAATAAGGACCTTATAATAGAAAAGATCAACTACTTTTTGGTAGATGAATTTGAGGTGGAGAGTGAGAATATTCAACCTAAAGCCAATCTAAAGGAAACTTTGGAATTGGACAGCTTGGATTTTGTGGACTTGGTAGTGGCCATTGAAGCAAATTTCGGTGTGAAATTGACAGGAGAAGATTTTCTGAAAGTTATAACCCTTCAGGATTTTTATGATCTTATAGAAGTAAAAATCCGTTAATGCTGCGCTAAACGAATATGGCAGGACAATGGGAGGGGAAAAGTAAAGGAACCGTCCTCGGATATAGAATCTTTATTTTTTTTATCAAAAAACTAGGAGTTCAAGCTGCTTATGCACTCTTGTTTTTTGTGGCTTTCTATTATTTTCTGTTTTCTTGGAAAAGCACGTCCGCCGTGTATCAGTACTTCCGAAAAAGATTGCAATACCCAGGGGTCAAAAGCTTTTTCAGTGTCTATAAAAACTATTTCATCTTTGGAAAAACCATTATAGACAAGGTAGCTATTTCCTCCGGCCTAAAACATCGGTTTACATACGAATGTGATGGAGTGGAAACCATCATCGACCTTCTCGACAAGAATCAGGGTGGGATTATGATCAGCGCCCACGTGGGCAATTTTGAGATCGCTGAATTTTTTTTTGAAGAAATTGATACTCGTTCGCAAATAAGCCTTGTAACTACCGATGCTGAAAGGCAGAACATCAAGGAATATATGGAAAAAGTGACGGTCCGCTCAAAAATCAAATTCATTTTGGTACAAGAGGATATGTCGCATATTTTTGAAATTAACAATGCGCTTTCCAAGGGTGAACTTGTGTGTTTTACCGGAGATAGATATATGCCTGGAAGTAAAGTAATGTCGGAATCCCTTCTGGGTAAAGTGGCCGATTTTCCCGCGGGTCCATTTATGCTCGCCAGTAGACTTCAAGTACCGGTACTTTTTGTTTACGTAATGAAGGAATCCAACAAACATTACCACTTATATTCAAGAAGGGCACAATCGGAAAATCGTGATGCCCACGGTCTATTGAAGGAATACACCAAAAGTGTGGAATGGATGTTGTCCTTGTATCCCCTGCAATGGTTTAACTATTTTGATTTTTGGGAAAGAGATAAACAGTGAACGTAGAAGCGATTGATCGTTCTCCCTAATAAGCCGAAAGCTCTCAGTAGGCGTAGACTCATGGTTTTTAGAGGGGCTTTTCAGTTTTTGGTTTCCACGTCTTAAAATGTCAATAAATGAAGGAGGTACTCATCATCTATTATTCACAAACAGGCCAATTGTTGGAAGTTCTGCAGCGTGTAGATTCTGGTATTTCAGGGGAGGAAGTGAATATCACTTATTGTAAAATAGTTCCCCAGAAGGAATATCCCTTTCCATGGAAACAGCAGGAGTTTTATGGAGCCTTTCCTGAAACCTTTTTACAGATTCCTACTGCTTTGGAGCCAATTCCAGCTGAAATCCTTCAAAAAAAGTATGACCTTATAATTTTGGGATATACCGTTTGGTATTTAACGCCTTCTATTCCGATCAATTCATTTTTAAAGTCTTCGGAGGCAAAAACTCTCCTGTCCCAGGCCCCCGTTGTCACGGTGTCGGCCAGTAGGAATATGTGGATTATGGCCCAGGAGAAGGTAAAAGAGCTTTTGGTTGAAATCCAAGCAGATTTAGTGGGGAATATTGCCTTGGTAGATCGCAATTTCAATCACATAAGTGTAATTACCATCGTCCATTGGCTAATGGGTGGAAAAAAAACCAAGATGTGGGGGATTTTCCCCAAACCTGGCGTAGCCGATTCCGACATCCGGAGAGCCTCGGAATACGGTGGGCCAATCAAAAAGGCCTTGTTGCGCAATGATTATTCAGACCTTCAAAACAAGCTGATTGACCTAGGGGCGGTAAAAGTTGATCCCTCCCTTATAGCCACAGACATACGGGGAAATTTAGTGTTTGCAAAATGGGCAAATTTCCTTATAAAAAAGGAAGGGGACAAAAGACGAAAAGCCCTCGTTTTTTTTAAATATTATTTGTTATTTGCAATCTGGTTCGTAGCTCCAATTGTATTTGTTGTATTTTTGCTGACTTATTTCCCACGGTACAGAAAAATACAACGGGAAAAAGCCTATTATTCATCAGTGGCACTAAAGCAAGATTAATGAAGAACGTTTATATCACAAGAATTGCCAAGTTTTTGCCCAATGGTCCTGTAGAGAATGAGAAGATGGAGGAGAAGCTCGGAATAATTAACGGGAAGTCTTCAAAAGCACGGCGCATAATTCTTCGTAACAATCAAATAAAGATACGGTATTACGCATTGGATGAGGATGGCAACGTAACCCACAATAATGCGCAACTCGCCGCAAAAGCAGTGGAAGCACTTTGTGGTGACGATTTCAATAAAAGCGAAATAGAGCTCCTTTCCTGTGGCACTTCCAGTCCAGACCAGATTTTGCCAAGTCATGCCGCCATGGTGCATGGATATCTGAAAAATGGAAACCTGGAAATAAACTCTCCCTCTGGCGCCTGTTGTAGCGGAATGAATGCCCTGAAATACGGGTATATGTCCGTAAAAGCAGGAGAGACCGAAAATGCGGTATGTACGGGATCAGAGCGGACTTCCTCTTGGATGAAATCGGAGATTTTTGAAGATGAGGTTTCACACTTAAAGGAAGTAGAAGAGAATCCTATGCTTGCCTTCAACAAAGAGTTTTTACGTTGGATGCTTTCCGATGGTGCCGGTGCGGTACTTTTGGAAAATGAGCCCAAAGGAGAACATCCATTAAAAATTGAATGGATGGAAAGCTATAGTTACGCCTTCGAATTGGAAACCTGTATGTACGCAGGGGGGGATAAATTGGAAGACGGAAGCCTGAAACCTTGGAGCGAATATCCCGCCGAGGTTTGGGGTAAAAAATCCCTCTTTGCCATGAAGCAGGATGTAAAACTTCTCGGCGATAATATTCTTATCAAAGGGGTGGAGAGCATGAAAATGGCCATGGACAAACACCAGATCACCGAAGATGACATCGATTATTATCTACCCCATATTTCTTCCTATTATTTTAAGGAGAACCTTTACAAGGAAATAGAACGTCAGGGGCTTCACTTGCCCTGGGAGAAATGGTTTTTAAACCTCCAAGAGGTTGGGAACGTCGGTGCAGGATCCATTTATCTTATGCTGGAAGAACTGTTCCATTCCGGAAAACTTAAAAAGGGGGACAGGATTTTTCTTCAAGTGCCTGAAAGTGCCCGGTTTGCATATGCATACGCTTATCTAACGGTCTGTTAAATGAATCTATTGAATGGAGATATAATAGACGCCGATTTTATCGGTAAGTTAATTCCGCAACGGCCCCCGATTGTAATGGTAGATGATCTGCTGCATTTTGAGGAAAATAAAGTGGTAGGGGGTTTAACTATTCTTAAAGAGAATATTTTCGTACAAAATAATAAATTAATGGCGCCAGGGTTAATAGAGCATATGGCCCAAACAGTAGCTCTTTACACGGGATATCGATACTTTTTAAGAAAAGAAAAGGCACCGATCGGATATATTGGCGCCATAAAGAAAGCAGAGATTTTTGAGCTTCCTGTTGTAGGGAGCCAATTGACAACTACAGTTGTTGTGCTTCACGATATCATGGATGTTACTTTAGTAACCGCCGAAACCAGGTGTGATAGAAAGGTTATTGCTTGTAGCGAAATGAAAACGGTACTGGCCAATTAATGAAAAAAATCGACGTTTCAAATATCGATGTTTCAAAATTTCTGCCTCATAGGAAGCCGATGTTGATGGTGTCCTCTGTGCTTGAAATTGATGAGGAGTCTGTCGACACGCAATTTTATATCGGGGAGGATTGTCTCTTTCTTAAAAATGGTGAGTTGTCGGAATCGGGCTTAATAGAAAATGCTGCTCAGGCTGCTTCCGGCGTGGTAGGGCAAACCTTTTTTGACAAATCGGACGTAGAGGGCAAAGGGAATAAATTAGTGGGATATATCAGTTCCATCAAAAAGGTGAAAATAGTTCAATTGCCAAAAGTAGGTGATACCCTTATTACCAAAGCGAACCTGATTTCTCGTTTTGACACTGGGGAAGTAACTATGTGCGGTCTAAAAGCAGAGACTTTCCTCAATGATAAATTAATCGTATCTTCTATTATAAATTTTTTAATCCGTGAAGTTTGATTATGAAGAAGCAAGAAGTGCCTCAGGACAAAAGCAATCTGGAATCTGCCAATTTTCGCGAGCTCTGCTATGCCGTGGATGATCAGGGAGAATACACTACCGAAAACAGCAGTGGATGGGAGCCCAAGACCATTGCACTGTCCAATGCCATTGAAGAGATCAACCAGCGCATCGCCGATGCGAAGAAACGCGTGCGAAAGGGTAAAACGAGCCCGATAGAATACTATATGGAACTTCACAAAATGGACGTTGGAATCTTGGCGAGTTATGTGGGATTTTGGCAGTGGAAAGTAAGACGGCATTTTAAACCGTCTGTTTTTAAGAAATTAACAGCAAAGACATTAAAGAAATATGCCGAGGTTTTTGATATATCCATAGAGGAGCTGAGGAATATAAAGCCTGAGGATTAGTTGGCGCCCGAAATCCTTAGAATTTAAAAAGCCCGTAAGCCGTTACAAACAATAAACAACTTCAATTGGTACAAGAAACAACAATACGGATACCCTTCACCCATCATCAGTCTGCGCATTGCGAGAATGGCGTGATTTCAAATCTGATGAAGCACAATGGATTTGAGATCAGTGAACCCATGGTTTTTGGAATCGGAAGCGGGCTGTTGTTCTGCTATATTCCGTTTTTAAAAGTAAACCATGCACCGGTTTTCACCTATCGCGCCTTACCTGGTCATATTTTCAAAAAATTTGCCAAACGTACGGGTGTTATAATGAAACGAGAAAAATTCAGCAATCCAAAGGAAGCGAAAGTGCGTTTGGATCAAAATCTTGAAAGGAATAATCCTGTGGGACTACAAGTGGGGGTTTATAATCTGCTTTATTTTCCCGATGAATATCGTTTCCATTTCAATGCCCACAATATGGTTGTATATGGAAAAGAGGGGGATCGCTATTTAATAAGTGATCCTGTAATGGAAGACGTTACCTCCCTATCTGCCATGGAACTGGAAAAAGTGCGCTTTGCCAAAGGTGCCTTTGCGCCCAAAGGACATATGTACTATCCCATTTCTTTTCCTGAACATCTGGAACTCCAAACCGCAATAATAAAGGGCATTAAGGATACTTGCAGGGCCATGCTCGCTCCCGTTCCCTATGTAGGTTATAAGGGGATCCATAAAATTGCGGGTTTGATTCGGAGATGGCCTCAAAAAAAGGGAATTAAAATCACAAATCATTATTTGGGGCAAGTGGTTAGAATGCAAGAGGAGATTGGAACCGGTGGTGGTGGATTTCGATATATTTATGCCGCGTTTTTACAGGAAGCAGGAAAGTTGATTAAAAATGAAAAGTTAATTGAACTCTCCAAGGAAATGACCGAGATCGGGGATTTATGGCGAGATTTTGCGCTGGAAGCCTCCCGAATCTATAAAAACCGCTCCAGAAACGTTGGAAGCCAGGCAGACGCGTATAACAATGTTGCCGATCAACTGGATCATATTGCCAATTTGGAAAAGATGTTTTTCAAGAAGTTGAAGAAGGCGGTATAGGAAAGTTGCGAACAACTTACTTATTGCAATGAATTATTAAAAAACTAAGAGCATGTAATGATAACAGGATCTGAAGGATTGGAATATTTATGGAAAATAATTCCGGTAAAAAGATACACGGCCCCCGATGGGGTCGAATTCGTTTTATTTTGAACCCGCCATACATAGTAAATCCCTTCGGTTTAGGATCGTTCCCGTGTAGGTTCGGGGATTTCATTTTTAAACTCTGTATAAGACAATGATACAAATAAACCAACTTTCAAAAAAATACAAAGGCGCCGGATTCTTTTCAGTGAGAGATCTTAGCTTGAAAGTTGAAGTAGGCGAAATTTATGGTTTGCTCGGACCAAATGGTGCGGGAAAAACTACGCTCATCTCCATGTTGACTTCCTTGCTCAAACCGAGTTCGGGCTCCTTTACGATCAACGGATTAAACTTTCGTAAGAACAAGAACGAATTAAAAGAAATCATTGGTGTGGTTCCTCAGGAATACGCGCTTTATCCAACGCTTACCGCCTACGAGAACCTGTATTATTTTGGGAGTATGTACGGCTTGAAGGGAAAGGAATTAAGAAATTCCATTTTAGAACATTTGGAAATTATGGGGCTTTCAAAATTCGCCCATAAAAGAACATCCACATTTTCGGGTGGAATGAAACGCCGCGTCAACCTTATCGCCGGGATTTTGCACCATCCCCTGGTCCTGTTTTTGGATGAGCCAACAGTAGGAGTGGATGTGCAGAGCAAAAATGTAATTATCGAACATTTAAAACATTTGAATCACCTGGGCGCGACTATTGTTTACACTTCCCATCACTTAAATGAAGCTGAACATTTCTGTACTCGAGTGGCCATTATAGATCGCGGGGAGATTTTGATAAAAGGAATCCCTTCAGAATTGGTTAAAAATCAAGCAAGTGCCAACAACCTGGAAGATGTGTTTTTGGTGCAAACAGGAAAAGCTCTTCGCGATTATGTATAAACTCTGGGCCTCCACATATAAGGAATTACTATTGCTGCTACGTGATGCCGGGGGGGTGGCCATATTATTTATTATGCCCGTGTTGCTATTAATCGTAATTACCTCCATTCAGGACAGCACTTTTAAGACCATTAGCGACTTTAAACTTCCGGTGCTGCTCGTAGACAATGACAAGGGTGAGGTTTCTAAGAACATCAAGGATAATTTGGCGGATTCCAATTCCTTTGATATTATTTTAATGGATTCTGAGGAAAAAGCCAAGAAAGCCGTTTTTTCGGGAAAGCAGCAACTCGCCATCATAATTCCGGAAAACCTTTCTTCATCCCTTGCGAAAAAAGTAGATCAGAACGTAGTGGGAATCCTCTCTAAATTTGGATTGGAGGAGGAACCTGGGGTAGGAAAAGAAAAAATCCCTTCTAAGGAAATACGACTCTATTTCGATCCTGCTACCCAGATTAGCTTTAAGACTTCCGTGAAGAATGGGATCGATAAGATGATTTCTAAAATTGAAACACAGACCATTTATAAAGCGTTTCAAACCGAGTTGGGCGAGGGGGAGTCCAATTCGGAGGAGGAACCGTTTTTTGATACTGAAAACTTTATCACCTTTAAAGAAATTTTGCCCACGAAGAACGAAAGGGAAATCATTCCCAATTCCGCACAACACAATGTTCCAGCTTGGGCACTTTTTGCCATATTCTTTATTGTAGTTCCACTCTCCATCAATTTGGTGAAGGAAAAAAATCAGGGTACGTTTGTTCGGTTGCGAACCAATCCGGTGAGCTATACAACAGTTTTGGGAGGGAAAACCCTTGTGTATTTAGGAGTCTGTCTAATCCAGTTTACTTTAATGCTGTTAGTGGGAATCTATTTATTCCCGGCCATCGGCCTACCTCAAATTGATGTAGAGGGAAAACTCCCTATGTTATATCTGGTAGCGGTCTTTTCTGGTCTTGCCGCGATTGGACTGGGGTTGCTTTTGGGAACCCTTGCCAAAACACAAGAGCAATCCGCTCCTTTTGGCTCCATTTTAGTTGTCATTTTAGCAGCCATAGGTGGTGTATGGGTGCCCGTTTTTGTCATGCCCAGGTTTATGCAATTGGTTTCAAAGCTCTCCCCGATGAATTGGGGCTTGGAAGCGTTCTACGATGTTTTTTTAAGAAATGCAACATTTGTAAAAATCCTTCCCGAAATTTTGTTATTATTGCTATTCTTCATTTTCACTGTTTTAATCGCACTAATCTATTATCGAAATCAAAATGCCGTCTAAAAACAAGAAAGAGATCAGCTTTATTTCAGAGATCCGCGTGCGTTTTACGGAAACTGATCCGTTGGGAATTGTGTGGCATGGCAATTATATTCAGTACTTTGAAGATGGAAGAGAAGCCTTTGGCCGTGAACATGGGATTTCCTATTTAGAACAAAAGGCACAGGGCTTCACCTCCCCGATAGTAAAATCGTCTTGTGAACATAAATTGCCCTTGAGATATGGCGATGTAGCCACAATAAAAACTACCTTTATCAATTCTCCGGCCGCCAAAATGATATTTCGATATGAGATATTCGATCCACAAAAAAGACTGGTATGTACCGGAGAAACGGTACAGGTCTTTTTAGATGAAAATGGGGAATTAGTCTTGACTAATCCAAAATTCTTTCAAAAATGGAAAGAAGATATGGGAATTTAAATTATGCCGACTGCCTTTCTTTCATATAACAATATACTCTCCAACCTCGGAAATGACAGTAAATCTGTTGTTGACAATATTTCAAAAGGAATTTCAGGACTTCACAGGATAAACGACCCCTGGATATTGCCCGAAGACTTTTGCGCCGCAATGGTTTCATCAGAAGAGATTAGAAGAGAATTCCTTAAAATTGGCAATCCTTCCAATTATACAAAGTTGGAGCAGATGATGATCCTTTCACTCGGGCCGGTGATTGAGGCTTCCACTATCCCCTTAGATAAAAAAGTGGGCCTTATTGTGTCAACCACCAAAGGAAATATCGATGTGCTTGAAAGGGGAAGCGATTTTCCCGAGAGCAGGTTGTACTTGAGCGAATTGGGAAGGGTTATACAAGATTTTTTCGGCTTTAAGAATGAGGCAGTCGTCATTTCAAATGCCTGCGTTTCTGGGATTTTGGCCGTTTCCGTAGCAAAGCGATTCATCGCTGAAGGGAAATACGACCACGTTTTTATAGTCAGTGGAGATTTGGTGACAAAATTTATTGTATCTGGATTTAATTCATTTCAGGCCTTGGCGCAAAAACCCTGCAAACCCTATGACAAGAATAGGGTAGGAATTAATTTGGGAGAAGCAGCGGCCAGTGTTTTGGTCACCTCTGAAAATCATCACCTGCCCAAGGAATCTGTGGAGGTTCTCGGAGATGCTACCTGCAATGATGCCAACCATATTTCCGGACCTTCCCGTACCGGTGAAGGGTTGTTTAGAAGTATAAGTTCGGCCTTGGGGGAAGCACAGATGGATGCGATGGAAATTGATTATATTTCAGCACATGGAACTGCCACCTCTTTTAATGATGAAATGGAAGCCATTGCTTTCAATCGTGCGGGAATGGGAGAAACACCCCTAAATAGTCTTAAAGGTTACTTTGGGCACACCTTGGGCGCATCGGGACTGTTGGAAACCATCGTGGGAATGCATTCACTTGATCAAAATACTTTATTTGTTTCCAAGGGATTTGAGGAACTGGGAGTTTCCCAATCTTTAAATGTCATCAAATCAAAAAGGGCAAAATCCCTAAAAACATTTCTTAAGACTGCCTCGGGCTTTGGAGGATGCAATACGGCCGCTATATTTAAAAAAACAACCTATTAATAAACCATACATGCTATCAGCTACAAAAGAAACGTCTGCCGCCCTTGCTTTGGAAAAAGCACATTGGATTGCCTTTGCTCCCTTTATTTTCCAAGCATCAGTTTCCCTGTGCAGGTTGGGGATTCTCGATTATATTTTTGAGCAGCGAATAAAAGGCGGGCCCACAGCCGATGAACTATCTGAAAATCTTTCGCTTAGTTCTTACGGTGTAGGAGTGCTTTTGGAAATTGCCGAGACTTCTGGAATTGTTTCCAGAAATATAAGAGGGCAATATGAACTCACCAAAATTGGATATTTTCTCAATTACAACCATACCATTGGCGTAAATTTAAATTTTGCCCACGATGTATGCTACAAAGGATTATTCCATTTAGAGGAAGCGATTAAAAGTGGAAAGCCCGAAGGTCTAAAAGAACTTGGGGAATGGAATACCATCTATGAAGGGCTGTCGAAATTAAAGCCCGTTGAACAAAAATCCTGGTTTGATTTTGACCACCATTATTCCGACGACATATTTGAGGAGTCCATAGAGAGGATATTTGAAAGAAGCCCAAAGACCCTATTTGATATTGGAGGGAACACAGGAAAGTTTTCTATTAAATGTTGCGAATTTAACAAGGACGTAAAGGTAAAGATATTGGATTTGCCCGGTCAATTGGAAATGGCCATTGCAAACGCTGAAAAGCACGGTTTTAAGGAGAGGATTTCTGCTCATGCCATAGATTGGCTTTCAGAAAGCCCCCAAATGCCCTTGGGTGCGGATGTTATTTGGATGTGTCAGTTTTTGGATTGTTTTTCGGAAGATGAAATAATAGAAATTCTATCTACTTGTGTGAAATCCATGGACTACCAGACCGAGTTGATCGTTGTGGAAACCTTCACGGACAGGCAGTCGTTCAAGGCTTCCCAGTTTGTATTGGAAGCGACCTCGCTTTATTTTACTGTCCTCGCCAATGGGAACAGCAAAATGTATCGTTCCAGTGTTTTTATTGATCTTATTGATAAAGCAGGGCTGCGGGTAATTGACGATATCCGATTGGGGGAATATCACACCATGCTGAGATGTAAAAGGAAATAATGATACGTGAACAATAGAAAAAATCCGGCAGCTTAATACGTGGCCGTCTTTTATAAAATGAATGGGCTCCCACTTACATCTTGTCTTAAGCACTACATTGCGCCTCATTTTATATTCTGTTGGCCAGAGCTTTGAAACCTAATTCCTTGTGAAAACCGATTTTAAAATAAAAAGATATTGCCACATTAAAAACCAAACAATTTGGGTTGATGGGCTAGTACTTTATCAAGATGGAAGTAAAGAGTTCTCGGCCTTTTCCAAGAGTGCGTATAAGTTTCTCAATATGGGATACTCCAAGTTTTTCAAAATGGACGCTCTCAGCAAATTGGCATTTTTAGCTTCGGAAGTATTGTTGGAAGACGAAGATTTGGATGATGTCGAAAACAATATCGCCTTGGTTTTATCCAATAATTCCTCCAGTTTGGATACCGATAGAAAGCATCAGGAAACCATTGAAAATCCCGAGGAATATTTTCCCAGTCCTGCGGTTTTTGTCTATACCTTGCCCAATATTTGTATGGGCGAGATTAGTATACGGCACAGGCTTTATTCTGAAAATAGTTTTTTTATCTTTGCGCGCTTTAATGCGGAACATTTACATCTGTATGCCAGAGGTTTATTGCGGGATAAAAAGGCTGAACAAGTGATCTGTGGCTGGGTGGATCTCGATAGAGATACCTATGAGGCCTTTCTTTATTTGGTTGATACACAGGGGGGAATAACACACAGTATAGAGGAAATAAATAGATTATACAATATATTATGAGCGAATTAAAAGAAGAGTTGAAAGCAAAAATCATCGATCAGCTTAACCTTGAAGATGTTTCCATAGAGGAGATTGGTGATGACGATACATTATTCGGCGACGGTTTGGGATTGGACTCTATCGACGCCTTGGAGTTGATTGTTATGTTGGACAAAGATTACGGCATCCGTTTGAGCGACCCAAAAGAAGGGCGCAAGATTTTTGAGTCGGTTCAGGTGATGGCAGATTATATTGAAAAAAACAGAACAAAGTAATTGCTACCTTTCCTACAGGTATTTTGCTGGGTTTAACAGCAATAAGTTGTTTTCCATGCCCGATACACAAGAAAATCTTCCTGTAGGTTTTATTCCATACATACCAAAATGAACGAAGGCGTAGCCATAACCGGATTGGGGATTATCTCTGCCATTGGAAACAATGTGCAGCAAAACTTTGATGCCCTAATAAACGGAAAGCACGGCATTTCGCGAGTGGATAACGTGGATACCATTCAACGTAGCGAGATAATGGTGGGTGAAGTAAAGTTTACCAATGACCAACTGATCGCCCAATTAGGACTACCTCCTGAGAATAATTATTCCCGTACGGCAATGCTCGCCGTTATTGCCGCCAAGGAGGCCATAGCAAATTCAGGAATCACTGATATTAAGGAATACAAAACGGGAATTGTTTCAGGAACCAGCGTTGGCGGCATGGATATGACCGAAAAATATTATTACGAATATCTCACTGAAAAAGAGCCTCAAAAATATATAGAAAGTCATCACGCTGGTGATTCCACACAGAAAATTGCCCAACAACTGGGGATTGAAGAAAGTTTGGTAACTACCATCAGCACTGCCTGCTCCTCTGCGGCCAATGCGATTATGTTTGGCGCGCGTTTAATAAAATCGGGAAAGTTGGACCGGGTGGTAGTTGGCGGTGCAGACTGTCTTTCCAAATTTACTATCAATGGTTTTAAAACCTTGATGATTTTAAGTGATACCTACAGTACACCCTTTGATGAAAACCGAAAGGGTTTAAATCTAGGGGAAGCCGCCGCCTATTTAGTCCTGGAAAGCAATAGTATTATAGAAACTCAAAAGAAAAAAGTTCTGGGATATGTAAAGGGATATGGAAATGCCAATGATGCTTTTCATCAAACCGCATCATCAGAAAATGGGGATGGGGCCACCTTGGCGATGGAAAAAGCCCTGGAAGTGGCCCACTTAAAACCTTCGGAAATAGATTATATAAATGTACACGGGACTGCAACTGCCAATAATGATATCTCTGAGGGCCGTGCAATTCTTCGGGTTTTTGGAGAAACTATTCCTGTGTTCAGCTCTACCAAGGCTTTTACTGGCCATACTCTTGCCGCCGCGGGTGCCATTGAAGCGATTTATTCAATTTTGGCATTACAGCACAATTTGATATTTCCCAACCTGAATTTTCAGACCCCCATGAAAGAGTTTTCCTTGATTCCAGAAACGGAGCTAAAGGAAAGGGAATTGAAAACTGCAATGTCAAATTCGTTGGGATTTGGGGGAAATTGTTCAACACTAATTTTCTCAAAATTCCAATAACCTCTCCCTTTGATTATTTTTCCATTCTAAAGCCCCGATTGATTCTCTGAAGTCTATCCTGTTAGAAGAAAGTCTTATTATCTATATTTACATACAGATTTACCATTAAACGAATATGGTATCCAAGTCATAGGAATAATGAAGAAAGTTTACATCAATAGCGTGGCATCTATTTCCCCCCAAAAAACCTTTGATCCTTCTGAGTTTCTGGACCAGATAACCGAATATAATGACACGGTTATCTTTGCCATGGACCCAGAGTACAAGCAGTATATTCCACCCGCTGCTGCCCGTCGAATGGCTAAGGGAATAAAGATGGGGGTAGTCGCCTCTAAGATTGCCATGGAAGAAGCGGGAGCGGAAACCGTGGATGCCATTATCACAGGCACGGGAATGGGGTGTATGATTGATTCCGAAAAATTTGTGAGTGCCATTATCGATAACAAGGAACACTATTTAACACCGACTTCTTTTATTCAGAGCACCCACAATACGGTGGCGGGCCAGATTGCACTGGGAATTGAGTGCAAGGGATATAATTTCACCTATGTCCATTCCGCGATTTCCTTTGAATCTGCCTTGCTCGATGCTAAAATGCAATTGGAGAATGGGGAGGCCACCAATATTGTGGTCGGGGGTGTAGAAGAATTGGGGGAACATACTACCCAGGTACATCGAACAATTGATCACATAAAACCCAATCCTATTTCAATATCTGAAATGCTGGGCTCTACAACCAAGGGGGCAGTTTTTAGTGAGGGCGCCACTTTTTTTGTGGTTTCAAATGAGAAAAAGGCCAGCTGTTATGCCGAAGTGATTGCCATAGAAACCTTTAACACCCTTTCAAAAGAAAAGACGGCGAAGGCAATATTGGGTTTTTTAAAAGAAAATAACCTGGGAGTTGAGGATGTTGATGCTGTAGTACTGGGCAACAACGGCGACGTAGAATTCGATCCTTATTACCACAGTCTTTCCAGAGGTGTTTTCAGGAACACCCAACAAGTTTTTTACAAACATCTGGTCGGTGAAAACAATACAGTATCTGCATTTGGGGTTTGGTTGGCTTCGAAAATCCTTAAGAGTCAATCTATTCCGGAAATTGTAAAAATGAATTTTAAGGAACCGTCAGAGATTAAAACAATTCTTTGTTATAACCAATACCGAGGCCAAAACCACAGTTTTATACTGCTAAGAAAATGTTGAGATTTTATACCATAAATGCTGCCTTTTTAGTCGTCTTTTCACTGCTGTTGCTGTTGGGTTACTTTGGGGATGTTCCTCCTTGGCTTTATATATTATTTGTATTGATATGGATTGCGATTACAGCACTTGGCTCTTTCCAGATAAAAATGAATTATCATCTGAAATCCCAAAATCACAATTATAAGACTCCGGGAAATCATATTTCACTTACATTCGACGACGGTCCGAATCCTGAATTCACGCCCATAATTCTGGATATTTTAAAGAAATCTGACCAAAAGGCCACATTTTTTTTAATCGGCACCCAGGCGGAACACCATCCAGACATCGTCCGTAGGATCGTTGCGGAGGGGCATTCCATTGGGAATCATTCCTATTCCCACGCCAAGAGCTTTGGTTTTTTTTCAACAAAAAGAATTATTTCGGAATTGATAAAAACCGATGAAATTTTAAAATCGATAACGGGAAAGAAAACAAAACTCTTTCGCCCGCCCTTTGGAGTGACCAATCCCAGTATAAAAAAAGCGCTGCGAACCACACGACACCAAAGTGTGGGCTGGAGCAAGAGAAGTCTGGATACTACTTCGCTTTCCGAAGAAAAGATCTTTGAAAGAATCACATCCCATTTGCGAAAAGGGGATATTGTTCTACTACATGATAGCAATCCAAAAACAGTGGCCGTATTGGAACGCTTATTGTTATTTTTATCTTCGCACAAATTAAAGTCGGTTCCGGTGGATCGACTGCTTGAAATCGATGCTTATGCGTAATTGTATTTTGGTATTGTTTTGTATTGTTTACGTATCTTCCATCACGGCCCAGGAAAGTGCGATGACGGCTTCTGAAATCTCCACTTTTAAGGAAAAGGTCATTTCTGAATCAAAGTTGACCCGGACGATTAAATCAGATTTCGTTCAGTACAAACATCTCGATTTTTTGGCAAATGATGTAAAGACTTCAGGCAAAATGGCCTTTAAATCTCCCAATCAAGTGAAATGGCAATACACCAATCCTTATCAATACAGTGTGATATTTAAGGAAGACCAGCTTCTTATCGATGATGGGGGCGTTAAAAGCGAAGTGGATATAGGGAACAGCAAACTCTTTAAGAAACTGAATCAGCTTATCGTAAACAGCGTTAAGGGCAATATGTTCAACGACGCCGATTTTAAAGTTTCTTTTTTCAAGTCCCCGAAATATAACAAGGCCGTATTTATTGCCAAAGACAAAAGAATAGCGGAATACATTGCGTCTTTTGAATTGCTGTTTACCAAGGACAAGGGTGAGGTGTTTGAGGTTAAAATGGTGGAGCCATCCCAGGATTTTACGCGGATTGTATTTTTAAACCGAACAATAAATACACAAATTGATGATTCGGTGTTTAGCAATTAGCTTGTTGTGGGCAGTAACTGCTTCCTGTTCGCTAAAGACCACGGAAGGACTTCGGCAAGTGGCATTTGTCCACAAGGAAATTACCAACCCCTATTTTTCGAACCCTGAACTTGACTATGTTTACAAGGCCCAGATCGAGGTTTATAAGCGGAATTTTGGCGGTATATTAATTATCAAAAAGACCGGCGGGAAGAACTATAGGATCGTGATGACCTCTGAGTTTGGAAGTAAATTGTTCGATTTTCAATTGAACGATGGCAATTTCACCAAAAACTTTATTGTGGAAGATCTGGATCGAAAATTTATTATAGATGTGTTGCAGGATGACTTTAAATTGTTGCTCAGTGAAAAGGCAACAGTTGTAACTGCCTACCGATCCCCGGAAAGCTCGATTTATAAAACCAAGGATGGAGACGATTTTAATTTTTATTTTTTTGCAAATACCACCGAGAGGCTGGAGAAAATTGTGAATACAACAAAAATAAAAGAGAAGACAGCCATTGAGTTTAGCGTTACCCGTGGGGATATTGCCGAACATATTTCTATCCAACACTATACTATCAAGCTAAAAATTGACTTGCAAAAATTTAAGAATGAATAATATGCTGATCAAAGGATTGTACACCGTCAACGAGATAAAAAATACAGAACAAGGGATTATTGCAAAAGTGCATCTGAACGAGGATCACGAGATTTTTAAAGGACATTTTCCCGGTAATCCTGTGATGCCCGGGGTTTGTATGATCCAGCTGATAAAGGAATTGACGGAGACTGCCGTAAAGAAAGACCTCTTTCTTACGGTTTCCTCAAACATAAAATTCATGGCGATTATCAATCCCGTAAACAATCCAGATTTGATAGTGGCCATCGATATTTCGGAGATAGAAAAAGAGGTGAAAATTAAAAATGTCACATCCTTTGATGATACCGTGGCATTGAAATTGAATGCTACCTTTAAAGTTATGGATTAAGCAGGTATGTGGCGTCTTTGGAAGGTCGCCCCATCTAATTTTAGTTGGACATCCAATATTCTATGAGGTCACCCTTGAGTTGACACATCCCCTGAGAAACCGATTAGACGATCTAAAAAAAATAGTATGTTAAAAAGACCTTTATTCTTTGTGTTTTTATTGATTGCCTTTATAGGGAATGCACAAGATTTAAAGCAAATCCGCTCCCAATACCCCTTGGCCAACACCAGTGAGGAAATCACTTCCAAGCTGGAGGATCAGTTGTTAAAACTTGCTGAAACAAATCAGCCTGCCCTTTTTGCCTATCAAGGTGCTGTAAAAACATTGAAGGCCCATTTTTCAAAAAGGAAGGCGGAGAAGAAGGAGTATTTTAAAGAAGGAGTGTCTTTAATTGAAAGCGCGATGGCAGCAGATCCGGGAAACATTGAAATACACTACATCCGTCTTAGTGTTCAGGAAAATGCCCCTAAGTATCTTGGGTATCATAAGGATATTGAAAGTGACAGAGAATTTATTTTGAAGAATTATGCCCAAACCACTTCCCCGGAATTAAAGAGTGTGATAAAAAAATTTATATCAAAATCCAAAAATTTTGACCATGCAGACAAGCAAATGATTGGGGTTTAATATTCTTTCCTGCGGTTATTTACCTTAAAAATCTTACCTTTCATCCCTGTCAAAAAACAGATATTATGATCAAGAAAATTGGTGTTCTCGGACTGGGAAAAGTGGGCAGCCTTGTTGCTGCATTATTGAATTCAAAATATGATGTGGAAGGAATGGATCAATCGGATTCCAAAGAAAAGCTTCCGTTTGATATTATAAAAGGGGATGTATCTAACGACAAAAGCATACGGAATTTTCTAAAAGATAAGGATGCAGTAGTTTCTTGCTTACCGTATTTTCTCAATATAAATATAGCCAAAACTGCTGTGGATATGGGGGTTCATTATTTTGACCTGACCGAAGATGTGCCCACCTTGCACGCCATTCAGAAAATGGCTGGAGAGAGTAAGTCCGTGTTGGCTCCCCAATGTGGTTTGGCTCCTGGATTTATCGGAATCCTCGGCGCGGGATTATACAGTCAGTTTTCTGAAATACGATCCGTAAAGTTAAGGGTGGGCGCGCTGCCCTTGCATCCTATGGGGCAATTGGGCTACAGTTTTACCTGGAGTGCTGAAGGAGTTATCAATGAGTACCTAAACGACGCCGAGGTAATCCACAACGGAGAACGCAAAATGCTCAGCTCGCTGGACGATGTAGAGTTGATCAATCTCAATGGGCGACCCTACGAGGCTTTTTTAACTTCTGGCGGCTTAGGAACAATGTGCGAGACTTTAGAGGGGAAAGTGGATACGTTAAATTATAAAACCATTAGATATCCAGGACATAGGGATGGCATGAAATTATTGCTCTATGATCTTCTTCTAAAGGATGACAGGAAGTTGGCAAAAGACATTTTAAATAACGCCTTGCCACTGGTTGATGAGGATATTGTTTTAATCTATGCGGCCGTTGAGGGCATTATGGATGGCCAATTAAGAAGAAAGGAATTTTCAGAATCCTATCGTAAAATCACCTTGAACAATAAAGATTGGCGGGCCATCAGTTGGACCACTGCTTGCAGTATATCGACAGTTGTAGATTTGGTTTCACAAGGAAAGTTGAAGAATAAGGGATTTATTCGGCAAGAAGAGATTCCCCTTGAAACCTTTCTCCAGTCCCACTTTGGGTCGATGTATGAGACGTATAAAGATCCAAAGTAGTTCCTCTTTCCTGTATCCGGTGAATCTACAACAAGGGGACCACAACCCCGTCCTGGGCCTCCATTTCTGAAATATGTGGATTAGTAGACCCCTTGACAATAAGGAAAATATACCTATGGGGAAATTTACTTTCAAGACAGGGTATTTGTTATAGAGGATGTTGTTTTTGGTATCCCAGGCAGATATGCTATAAAAGAGCCATGAAGGCCTCTATTCTTTTTAACTCTTAAAACCTATATTTGCTTTGTATTTTCTGTATTTTGATAATATGGAATCAACCGCTGAGATGGAGAGTCAAAAGTCCCAAATGAACCCAAATTTACTTTCAGAAAAATTCGATGCCCATAGGTGCTGTGTGATTATTCCCACTTACAATAATCATAAAAGCCTGCAGGCCGTAATTGAGGGCGTTTTGGAATATACTGAAAATGTAATTGTGGTAAATGATGGGTCCACCGATGCAACTTCGCTTATCTTGCGTCAATTTCCGGAAATCCAACCTATTACAATTTTAAAAAACATAGGAAAAGGCAATGCACTTCGAGAGGGTTTCCAGCTCGCCAATTCTTTAGGATATGATTACGCCATAACCATAGATAGTGATGGGCAACATTTTACTGAGGATATCCCGGTCTTTATCCAGGAGTTGGAAAGGTCCCATAACAAAGAAATCCTCCTGATAGGTGCGCGAAACATGGCGCAGGAAGGAGTTCCTAAAAAGAGCAGTTTCGGTAACAAATTCTCCAATTTCTGGTTTTGGGTAGAAACAGGAGTCCGTTTGCGGGATACTCAATCGGGATTTCGGTTATATCCTCTTTTTGCCATGAAGGAGATAAAGCTCGTTACCAATAAATTTGAGTTTGAAATAGAGGCTATCGTAAAGGCCGCCTGGCGAGGAATTGAAGTTAAAAATGTTCCTATACGTATCCATTACGAATTGTTCGATAGAGTTTCACATTTCCGGCCGTTCAGGGATTTTGCACGGATAAGTCTTTTGAATACTTGGTTGGTCTTTCTCACTTTTTTCTATATAAAACCAAGAAATCTTTTTCGGAGATTTAAAAAAAAGGGTGTTAAACGCTTTTTGATGGAAGATCTTTTAGGAAGTGGCGATTCAGCAGAAAAGAAAGCCTTTTCCATTGCACTTGGTGTTTTTATTGGACTTTCTCCCTTTTGGGGCTTTCATACCTTATGTGTTATCTTTTTAGCGGTTGTCTTTAAACTGAATAAGGTGATTGCCTTTGCATTTTCAAACGTCAGCCTTCCGCCATTTATTCCTTTTATAATTTTTGGCAGTCTAAAGGTGGGAAGTTGGGTGCTTGGGGAGCCATTTGTTCTTTCCTTTAGCGAGATCGATCCCAGTCTGGAGCTGATTAAGTATTTAAAATCCTATATGGTTGGCAGTATCGCCCTCTCTGTAATGGGAGCTATTATATTGGGGCTTTCTGGATACGTTTTCTTGACATTTTTTGAACGGAAAAAGATTCTCAAAAATGGGTAGATGGTTTTTAAAAATACATCAATTTCTCCTTAAATATAAAACAGGAAGTGCTGTCGCCCTGTTATTGCTATTTTCCATAATGGCATTTTTGGTCTCCAAAATCCGTTTTGAAGAGGATATCTCTAAACTGATTCCCATTCATGATGAAAACAGGGAGTTACAGAAAGTTCTAAAAACGGTCAATTTTACCGATAAGATCATTGTTAACGTCCAAAGTGAAGATTCCTCGAATGTAGAGGAGCTTTTACAATATGCCAATGAGTTTTCAGATAGTCTGACAGCGTCTTCGGGTAAGTATATAAAGAATATACGTGGAAAGGTAGATGAGGAAAACTTATTTCGCACCATGGATTTTGTGTATGAAAATCTACCTCTTTTCCTCGACAAGAGAGATTATAAAACGATAGCCAATAAAATCCGGCCCGATAGCATCGCTGCAACTACAGAAGCGAATTACCGAACTCTCATTTCCCCTTCTGGCATTGTTACCAAGGATATTGTTTTAAGAGACCCCTTGGGGCTTTCCTTTATCGCCCTGAAAAAACTTCGGCAACTGGGAGTTACAGATGATTTTGTTCTCAAGGAAGGTTTTTTGGTCAGTAAGGACGAGAAAAATATTCTCTTGTTTATAAGCCCCAAATACGGCAGTAGTGAGACTGCTGAAAACAGTAAGTTCGCTAAACAACTGTATTCCATACAAGAGTCACTGGATCAAAAATATAGAGGAAAGGTTAAGAGTGAATACTTTGGGGCTGCCCTGATTGCAGTGGCAAACGCCGCGCAAATTAAAAACGACATACAGTTCACCGTCGGCATTACCTTCACTTTGTTGATCCTTATCTTTATCTTCTTTTACAGAAGACTTTATATTCCGTTTATCCTCTTTGTTCCCACTGCTTTTGGAGGGTTGATGGCCTTGGCATGGCTCTATGTGATCCGGGAGGAAATCTCTGCAATCTCCTTGGGGATAGGATCTGTATTGATTGGGGTAACCCTGGATTATTCCCTTCATATATTGACCCATATTCGGAATAACGAAGCCATAGAAAATTTATATCGTGACGTGACCGAACCGATCTTGATGAGCAGCCTGACCACATCATTGGCATTTTTATGTCTCTTGTTTTTAGATTCCCAAGCTCTTCAGGACTTGGGTCTTTTTGCAGCCATGAGCGTGATGGGAACTGCCGTTTTTGCCCTTCTCTTTATTCCATTGGTCTATAAGAACCCTTCTTCCCAAAAGAAGTCGGGAACTATCTTGGACAAATTGGCGGGAAACCCTTTTCACAAAAATAAATGGCTATTGCTCGGTCTTCTGGCTGTATTGATCATTAGTTTTTTCTCCTATTCCCATGTAGGATTTGATAGGGACATCTCAAAATTGAACTATGAGCCCGCTAAAATAAAGACAGCAATGCGCCACTTGGATGAACTGACGGATATTTCCTCCAAATCAGTCTATTTGGCTACCTATGGAAAATCGGTGGAAGGTACTTTGCAGGTAAATGATTCCATTCATCAAAAGTTGGAATTGATGAAAACCCAGGGAGAGATCAAAGACTTTAGTTCTATAGGAGCCTTAGTCCATTCCCAGAGAGACCAGCGTGAGAAAATTGAACAATGGAGGAAGTTTTGGAATGAAGCCACCAAGGATAGTACCGAGAACAATTTAATTCGGAGTGGCGCGGAAATAGGTTTCAAGCCTACTACTTTTCAAACCTTCTACAATTTTTTGGACAAGGATTTTAAAACCTTAAAACCTGAGGATTATCAACAGGTGCCCTCCATGCTTTTGGAAGATTTCATTACCACCGAAGCAGACTTTACTACAATAACCACGGTGATAAAACTGAAAGACAACCGTGCCTCCCAGATCAGGGAATCGTTCAAAGGATTTCCAAACACCCTCGTGATTGACAGGCAGGAGATGAACGAAACCTTTTTGGGCAATCTAAAAAATGATTTTCACAGTTTGATAGGATACTGTTTGATTGCTGTCTTGTTAGTCCTGTTCATTTTCTTCCGAAGTTTTTCGCTTACCCTTGTTACGATCGCCCCTATTTTTCTCACTTGGTTCTTGACCTTGGGAATAATGGGCTTCTTCCATATCCACTTTAATATTTTCAACATCATTATCTCTACTTTTATTTTTGGGTTGGGCATAGATTACAGTATTTTCATGACCAAGGGATTGCAAAAGAAACTTCAAACTGGGGAGAAGGTAATGACTACCTATAAGACCTCCATTATGCTCTCTGTCCTTACAACTATTTTGGGAATTGGCGTTTTGGTATTTGCAAAACATCCAGCACTTCACTCCATTTCCATAGTTTCCATCATAGGAATTTTTTCTGCGATGTTTGCAGCGTTTACGGTGCAACCCTTACTTTTTAAACTCTTTATAGGAAGTAGGAAAAGCCCACCGGTCAAGCCTCGGATGTTTCTGCATTCCGTACTCTCATTTGGTTATTTTGGGTTGGGAGGAATTGTAATTTCGCTATACAGCATTACGGTTCTGCCATTACTGCCAGTGAACAGGTTGACTAAGAAATATTGGTTTCACAAAATGATTTCAAAATTCATGAAATCGGTACTTTATACCAATCCATTTGTTAAGAAGAGAATTATAAATACTGGAGGAGAGGATTTTTCAAAGCCGGCAGTTATCATTGCGAATCACACATCATTTTTGGATATTCTTGCCATTGGCATGCTCCATCCTAAAATCTGTTTCTTGGTAAATGACTGGGTGTATCGATCCCCGATTTTTGGAAAGGCCGTTCAGCAGGCGGATTTTTATCCGGTTTCCCAAGGGATTGAAAACAGTATGGAGAAATTACAAGACAAAATAAATCAGGGTTATTCTATTATGGTATTCCCGGAAGGAACCCGGAGTCTTAGCAACAAAATTAAACGTTTCCATAAAGGTGCCTTTTATTTGGCCAATCAGTTTAACTTAGACATTCTTCCCGTGTTGATCCATGGAAATAGTGAGGTAAACCCAAAAGGGAGTTTTATAATCAACGATGGAAGCATTACTCTTGAGATTTTACCAAGAATTGAATTTGGTGATTCCACGTTTGGAAAAACCCATACGCAGCAGGCCAAACAAGTGGGAAAATTTTTTAGGGATGAGTTTTTTAGGCTGCGAGAGGAATTGGAGACGCCCAAATATTTCCATCCTTTCGTGTTACAGGAATATCGATATAAAGGCGATAGGCTCTTCCGAAGGGTCGAGAAGGATCTTTCGGAGTATTCAAGAAGCTATTTTGAAGTGATCAGGCAATTAAGGAAGAAAGTAACAATTCTTCATATTTCGAACGGGTTTGGCCAGTTGGACTTTCTGTTGGGGCTTGATGGGCCCGATCGAAGAATTACGAGTGTGATAGAAAACAAAGAACTCCTCGTACTGCTTCGCAACAGTTATCTCACACAAAAACATGGGAAGATCCATTTTGTGCCGTCTCTTCAAAATGTAGAGATGTCTCACTTTGAGGTGTTGATATTAGGTTCTGAAAAAAGGGCGGCAGCAACGATGGAAGATCTTCCTAAAAATGTGCGTACCATAATATTGACAAAGGGTGCTATCGCTATGGAAACAAAAAATATTCTTACTTTAGGCTATCAGAAAATTTATTCAGATAGGAATATTATTATTTTTAAATATTCAGGAAATACGATTGGATGAGTGAAAGATATGATGTTGTGATAATAGGCAGCGGCCTTGGAGGATTGGTTTCGGCTATAATTCTCGCAAAAGAAGGATATAGTGTGTGCGTCCTTGAAAAAAACCAACAGTTTGGGGGAAACTTACAGACATTTTCCCGAGACAAGGTTATTTTTGATACCGGTGTGCATTATATCGGTGGACTTTCCGAAGGCCAAAATCTAAATCGTTATTTCCAGTATTTGGAGATAATGGATAATATTCCGCTTAAGAGGATGGATGACGCCTACGATATTATCACCTTCGATGATGATCCTGTAGAGTACAAGCATGTACAGGGATATAAAAACTTTTCTAAATCACTTCTCGAACAATTTCCAGGCGAGGAAGCCGCCCTTCAGGCTTATGAAAAAAAGATGGAAGACACGTGCGACAACTTTCCGCTCTACAGAATGAGGGAAAGCACTGCTTATCATGAAAATCCTTCCATTTTTGAGGAAAAGGTAAAGGGATTTATCGATTCCATTACCGAGAACGAGAAACTAAAGGCTGTTTTAGCCGGCAGCAATCTTTTATATGCCGGCGATTCAGATAAGACTCCTCTTTATATGCACGCCTTGGCAGTCAATTCATACATTGAAAGTTCGTATCGCTGTATTCGGGGAGGTAGCCAGATTACAAAGGCTCTCTTAAAGGTATTTCGAAAATACGGGGGAAAGGCATTGAAGCGACAGGAAGTAACCAAAATTGAAACCGATCGAGGAATGGTCACGGCAGTGCAAACAGCTTCTGGTGAAATATTTAAGGGCGAAATCTTTATTTCCAACGTGGATCCAAAATTGACCTTGGACATGTTGAGGCCAGATCTTTTTCGAAAATCATATGTGAGCAGAATACGGGGCATTGAAAGTACCATAGCAGCCTTTAGCCTCTATTTGGTCTTGAAGCCCCATACTTTTAAATATTTAAATTATAACTATTATCATTTTAAGGATACCGAATCGGTTTGGGAGGCATTAAATTACACCGAGGAAAACTGGCCCAAGGCCTATATGATATCTATGGGCACCAGCAGTGAAGAGGAGGTTTGGGGAGACAACTTAACTGTGATGACCTACATGCGGTTTGAAGAAGTGGAGCCCTGGATCAACACTTTTAACACCGCCGCCGAAAAATCCGATCGCGATAAAAGGTATGAGGATTTTAAAGCGGTAAAATCGGAGGTTCTCATTAAAGAACTGGAGAAAAAATTTCCAGATATACGATCTTGTATCAAATCGGTATATGCCTCCACACCGTTGTCGTATAGAGACTATATCGGGTGCAATAAGGGCTCCATGTACGGTTATGTGAAGGATGCCAACAATCCTATGAAATCTTTTATATCACCGAGAACCAAGGTGAAGAATCTGTTTTTTACGGGCCAAAGTTTAAACATGCACGGCATTCTTGGGGTTACCATAAGCGGAATAGTCACCTGCTCTGAAATATTGGGAAAGGAGTATCTTGTAAACAAGATTTTGGAAGAAACGGCGATAGAAGAAATCACATAAAATTTTGAGAAGGAAATGGAGCGGATCAAAACAAAACCTATCGATAGGATACAAAATATATCCAAAGAGGATTTTATTAAAAACTATTTCAAACCCCAGAAACCAGTTCTAATTGAGGGTTTGACCGAAAATTGGGAAGCCTTCGAAAAATGGAATCTCGATTATATTCAGAAGCGCGCTGGAGATCAAATAGTTCCATTGTATAACAACGAACCTACGAAAGGGAAACAAAATTCGGCAGAACCGGCTACCGAAATGAAAATGGTTGATTATATTGAATTGATCAAGACACAACCAACAGATCTCCGGATTTTCTTTTACGATTTAAAGGTGAAGTTGCCAGAGCTTTTAAAAGATTTTGAATATCCCGATATCGGGCTGAAGTTTTTCAAGCGCCTACCCGTACTGTTTTTTGGAGGTGAAGGTTCCAAAGTTTTGCCTCATTACGATATGGATCTGGCCGATTTAGTTCACTTTCACTTTCACGGAACCAAAAGTGTCATGCTTTTTTCTCCAAAACAGACCCAATATCTGTATCGCATTCCCTTTGCCGTTCACAATCTGGAGACTGTAGATTTGGACAATCCCGATTTTGAAAAATATCCTGCCTTGCGATTTTTGGAAGGGACAGAGGTTAGCATGAAACACGGAGATGCGCTGTATATGCCCAGTGGTTATTGGCATTACATCAAGTATCTGGATGGGGGCTTTTCTATGACCTTACGTGCGTTTCCGCGCAAGCTGGGACGATTCGGAAATATGCTTTATAATGTATTTTTTATGCGACATTTTGAAAATCTTATGAGGAAGTCATTCGGGCAGAAATGGATTGACTACAAGGAGAACCAAACCTTGAAAAAAACCAACCGTCGTGCGGCAAGGTTGAACCTAAAATGAGAATAAAATGAATAATTGGGGATGCGCTTTACTCCTGTTGCTGATTTGCATGAGCTCCTGTGGAGTATCCAAATCGCTCAGAGATCGCCCCGATGTCAGCGCGTTCAATTCCTCCATTCCTGAAAAAATAAAAATAAATGATTCCACCTTTGTGGCAGGGGATAATTTCCTGTTAAAAAACAAACAGGGACTTTGGGAGCTATACGTTGCCGGCGACGCTTTTCAACTTGGTAAAATTCGCGGAAGCCTTACCCAATCCTTAATGCAAAAACAGGAAGCCGTATTTTTTAAAAAAGTGGAACAAATTGTGCCTTCCAAATTTCAACAATATATTTTCCGCAAGTTTCTTGCCTGGTATACGCGTAAAATGTACTTATACCTGCCCGAGGAATACAAGGCGGAACTGTACGGGCTTTCTCAATTTTCCTCCCACAATTTTGAAGAAATAGGAGATCCTTATATTCGATTGCTATATCTCCATGCAGCGCACGACATTGGGCATGCCATGAAAGATTTAATGTTGGTGGGGTGTTCGTCTTTTGCCGTTTGGGACGACAAAACCGTGGATGGTGAGTTGCTTATAGGCCGTAATTTTGATTTTTATGTGGGAGATGAATTTGCCGAGGAAAAATTGATAGCTTTTATTAATCCCAAGGAAGGTTACAAGTTTATGTCGTATTCCTGGGGTGGGATGATTGGCGTGGTTTCTGGAATGAATGATCAGGGCCTTACGGTGACCATCAATGCCGGGAAATCTGAAATTCCGCTGATGGCAAAAACGCCTATTTCCATTGTCGTTCGCGAAATACTACAATATGCCTCCAATATTGAGGAGGCGATAGCCATTGCCAAAAAAAGAAAGGTTTTTGTATCGGAAGCCATCTTTGTAGGAAGTGCCAAAGATAGAAGAGCCGCCATAATCGAGGTTTCCCCAGATAATTTTGGAGTTTATGAGGTTGAAAATTCAGATGAACTCATCTGTTCTAACCATTTTCAAAGTGAAGCCTATAAAGATGATGAGAGGAATCTGCAATGGATCGCGGAAAGCCATTCTATGTACCGTTTTGAAAGAATGGAGGAATTGATTTCCGAAGCCCATAAGCTGGATGTTCCGGATGCCGTAGCCATTCTTCGGAATAAAAACGGTCTGCACGACAAGGAAATTGGCTACGGAAATGAAAAAGCCCTAAACCAATTGCTCGCCCATCACGGAATTGTTTTTAAGCCCGAAAGCAAAAAGGTGTGGGTGTCTTCAAATCCCTATCAGATGGGTGAATTTGTAGCGTATGATCTTGATGAAGTCTTTGCAGACAGAAAGGGAAATCCGGCCCATTCAACGGTTTCAAATCCAGAGCTCAATATCCCTGAAGATTCATTTATCCATTCAAAAGCCTTTAAAGATTATGAAAAATACCGAATTTTGGAACGGCAAGTAGAAACTGCAATCGAGAACAAAAATAAGGTAGATCCAAAAGTTATCCGCGAATTGCAACAGACCAATCCCAAATATTGGAAAGCGTATTACTTAACCGGAAAATATTATTACCAGAACAAATATTATGCAGCAGCCAAAATCGCTTTTAATTTAGCGTTAACAAAGGAAATAGCCACAGTTCCCGACAGAGAGAGTATTAAAAAATATATAAGGAAATTGGATTAAATTAGAAATTAGGAGGGCAAAGGAAGGTATCTAAGGCGTGACCATTGATCAAGCATTCCTCCTTAAATTTTCAATGAAATTTCGATTTCAAATGCAAGCATATGATTCCAGAGATTGAAAAGGCATCCCGAGAAGAGATTAGAGACTTTCAGGAAGAGAAACTGAAAGAAACGCTTCACTATCTAAAAGAAAACTCGCCTTTTTATAAACGCTTTTTCAGTGCCAACGACATCGATATTTCAGAAATCCAAACCTTGGAAGATATACTGAAACTGCCACTCACCACCAAAGATCATTTACAGCGGTTTAACGACGAGTTTCTCTGTGTACAGAAGTCGCAGATCATTGACTATGTTACCACCTCGGGCACACTTGGCGAGCCTGTGACCTTTGCCCTTACCGATGCCGATCTGGAACGCTTGGCCTATAACGAAGCCATTTCTTTTGCTTGCTGTGGCGTTACCCAGGACGACACCCTGCAGTTGATGACCACCATGGATCGCCGTTTCATGGCTGGCTTAGCCTATTTTTTGGGCGCGCGCAGATTGGGTGCAGGCATTATCCGGGTGGGCTCGGGGATTCCGGAACTGCAGTGGGATTCCATAAGGAAATTCAACCCTACATATCTGATTACCGTACCTTCTTTTCTTTTGAAATTGATTGAATACGCCAAACAACAACGGATTGATATAAACAAAACCAGCGTGAAGGCGGCCATTTGTATAGGGGAACCCATTCGAGAACAGGATTTTTCCTTTAATGTTCTAGCAAAAAGAATAAAAAAGGATTGGGACATTGAGTTGTTCTCCACCTACGCTTCCACAGAGATGAGCACCGCCTTTAATGAATGTGAATGGCATAACGGAGGCCACCATCACCCTGAGCTGCTCATTGCCGAAATTCTAGACGAAAACCATATGCCCGTTCCGGAAGGAGAGGTGGGCGAATTGACAGTAACCACCATAGGGGTTGAAGCCATGCCACTCCTGCGATTTAAAACAGGCGATATGGTACGGGCCCATCCTGGCCCGTGCAACTGTGGAAGAAATACTTTGCGGTTGGGGCCCGTGGTAGGCCGTAAAAAGCAGATGATAAAATACAAGGGCACCACGCTCTATCCACCGGCGATGTACAATATATTGAATGATTTTGCCAAGGTGGAAAGCTATGTCATCGAAATCTTCCACAACGAACTGGGCACGGACGAAATCTTGATAAAGATTGCTTCCGAAGATGCTTCAGAAGAATTGTTGCAGGACATAAAGGATCATTTTCGGGCCAAGTTGCGGGTGGCGCCCAAAGTTGAATTTGATTCGCCTGAAGCCATTGAAGCCGTGCGTTTTCCATCCCTGAGCCGAAAACCCATCGATCTGATAGATCATCGGTGATAGAGATTCACTTCAATTTTAACATATATAAAGTGTATTAGAGGATGATAATGGTTGGTGTTTCTTGTTTTCTCAATGGATTTTACATAAATTTAAGAAACCAATTGCCTAATCGATCCAATTGTGAAAGGGTACATCCACCTGTCCAACAAGTTTTTAGTCTTTTCTATTCACGAAGCTCTCTTCCCTTTTTGGAAGAAAACACTACTGTATATTTTATTATTCCACATTGGTGTAATTTCCTATGCCCAAGATCAACAACTTTTTGAGAATGAATGGTATTTATATGAAGTATTACGCCACGATATGGGCACTTTGTATAAAGTTTCCGAGATAGAACCTTCCATAACCCCCTCCCTGTCCATTTCCGAAGATCTCACCTTTAGCGGTGTAGGAGCGTGTAACACCTTTAATGGAACATATCAGGTTATTTTCGGAATCGAATTGAGTACCCTTGATTTTGAGGCGACGACGGATGATTGTGGGGTAGTGCAACACAATAATTTTGAATCTGAATATTTTGGGTTTATTTCAGGGGGATATACGTATACTATAGATGAAGAAAGTGGCGGAAGGGTACTTGTGTTTGAAAGCCCTCTTATGGGTTATGCCCTATTTAAGAGTTTCCCGCTTTCTACTACCGCTTTTCAAAAAGGTGCATTTCAGTTATGCCCAAACCCAGCAAAAAACGAAATGTTTTTGGTTGCCGGGAATTTTTCAGAAAGGCGGAGCATAAAGATCTTTGATATAGATGGCAAACTGCTAAGGGAGGAAAATTTGTTGGGTAATGAAACGGTCATCAATATTTCACGGTTGCACAGCGGTTTGTATTTTTTATCTCTCCAGGATGGAACAGGGAAAGGAGAGGTGAAGAAATTTATAAAGCAATAGTTTGCGCCCGTAGAGTGAGCTAAAAAAGGCAATCTTTTTTTTGAACCTGTTTTCTTTTATGGAATGGAAGCTCACTCACTGATCCTCACGCTTTCTTGCCTCAATTGCCATAAATATTTTTTATCGCTGTGTGTATCCATATCGAAAACCGAGTAATGGCGCAATAACTTAGTGCTGTCCTTTGGATCTTCCATTATAGGCACGAGGGAGTCGTTAAAATTGCTGTTGTGAATATAAAACCGGTTCACGGGCTGCTTCCACAGCGAATCTTTCCAAATATACACGTGATATTCGTGAAAATTGGTGTCGATGGGCGTGGCATTGATCAACAAAAGGTCTTGTGGAAAGATACTGAGCTTTATAGTCTGAAGCTTGGCACCCATACTTTCGGGAATGGCGATAAGGGGTAGGCTGTCATCTTCAAAACCAATATACGTGATCTGGTTGGGGAGATCAATCTCTTTTACAAACGCATAAAGTGAATCTTGATTTCCGAAGAAATCGGCGTGTAAAGCTCCTTTTGGAATTGAGGAGGGAGTAGGGGGAACTGCAATTTTCTTTATCTCTGGCTGCTTGCATCCCACACTGGAGATAAGGAAAATTAAGATACAGAAGCGCATCAGATCTTAAAGGTAATGATGGGCATATCCACATGATTGACCAAATCCTCACTAATGCTCCCGTTGAAAAAGTGTGAAATTCCCTTCCGGCCGTGCGTTCCCATGCCGATCAATTGTGCGTTGATATGCGACGCGAAGTTCAAGATTCCTTTTTCTACAGAGCTGTCGTTGTACATGTTAAGAGTATAGTTTTCCGCACCCATCCCTTTAATAAATTTTTCCATAATGGCTTTTCCCTCCACAGAGGTGTTAAAGTTTCCGGGGGTGTTAACCAGTAACAAATGCATTTTTGCTCCCAGTTTTCTCGCGAATTTTTGGGCTTTGTCAAAAGCACCGCGACCGTCTTCGGCAAAATCTGTGGCATAGACAAAGTCCTTGACCTTAAATTCAGGATGGTGGTTTTTTATCACTAAAACAGGAACTTTAGAGGTCCGCACCACCTTTTCGGTATTGCTTCCCACAAACATTTCCTTAAACCCGCTCGCTCCTCTCGATCCCATAATTATCAAATCGATATTATTTCGTTCACACGTTTTTTCTACATCCTCATAAATTTCGTCACGCCCTATGGCCTCATGGAAATCTATTCCCTCTAAGTAAGGTTTCTCAGCGAGCTCTCCAAAGCGTTTCTCGGCGAGTTTCATAAAAAAAAGAGGCTCGGGCAGACCTCCCCCTCCACCCGAAGTGGCTAAGTGAAGCGGCATTTCAATGGAATGCAAAACAAATATTTCGCTATTGTGTTTTTTGGCTAATTGGACGGCTATTTTCATAGCATTTTCTGCTTGTTCAGAAAAATCGGTTGGAACTAATATACGTTTCATAAAGGTTGTTTAGATCAAAGAAAATAATGATGTTTAAAATACAAAAATAAATCCTTTCCATTTGATTTTTATAGTTTTAAAAATTTATAGTATATTTGCACCGATTTTGATACGAAAACTATCTGAGGGGACTAAAGTCCCCTCTTTTTATAGACTGAATTTGATGCGTGAAAAAGTTGAACAACTGCTAGCAAACGCACTGGAAAAAAACAAATCCCTGTTTTTGATCGATTTGAACATTTCGGCGGACAACCAAATAAGAGTTGTTCTGGATGGTGACCAAGGGGTTACCGTGGACGACTGCATTGCTGTTAGCCGTGAAATTGAACATAATTTGGATAGGGAACAAAATGATTTTTCCTTAGAAGTGATGTCGGCCGGTCTTTCCGAGCCGCTGTCCATTCCCAGACAGTACAAGAAAAATATTGGGCGAAATCTCAAAATAAAAACGAATACTGGCGATAAAATTGAAGGTGAACTAATTGCCGCCACCGAGGAAAGTTGTACCTTAACATGGTCTGCACGTGAGCCGAAACCGGTGGGGAAAGGAAAAGTGACGGTTCAAAAAGAGGCAGTTTTGCCTTATAAAGATATTATGGAAGCAAAAGTGATGATAACATTTTAATGAATTGATATGGAAAACTTAGCATTAATCGATTCTTTTTCGGAATTTAAGGATGACAAACTCATTGATAGAGTAACGCTTATGGCAATACTCGAGGAGGTATTCCGAAATGCACTGAAGAAAAAATTTGGAAGTGACGATAACTTTGATATAATTATTAACCCGGATAAGGGAGATTTGGAAATATGGCGAAATAGGGTTGTGGTTGCTGATGGAGAAGTGGAGGATCCCAACGAGGAAATTTCACTGAGTGCCGCTCGAAAGATTGAACCCGATTTTGAAATAGGAGAAGATGTTTCCGAAGAAGTTAAATTGATCGATCTGGGCCGAAGGGCCATTTTGGCGTTGCGCCAAAACCTCATCGCTAAGATCCACGAGCACGACAATACCAATGTGTACAAACAATTCAAGGAATTGGAGGGGGAAATATACAATGCCGAGGTACACCATATTCGGCATCGGGCCATTATACTTCTAGACGATGATGGCAATGAGATTATTCTTCCAAAGGAAAAGCAGATCCCATCTGATTTTTTCCGTAAGGGTGACAACGTTCGTGGAATTATCGAGAGCGTAGAGTTGAAAGGCAATAAACCTACTATCATTATGTCCAGGGCCAATCCAATCTTTTTGGAAAAACTTTTTGAACAGGAAATTCCAGAGGTGTTTGATGGTTTGATTACCGTTAAAAAGGTAGTGCGCATTCCTGGGGAAAAGGCAAAAGTGGCTGTTGATTCTTACGACGATCGTATTGATCCGGTGGGGGCCTGTGTAGGAATGAAGGGTTCTAGGATCCACGGGATTGTGCGCGAACTGGGCAATGAAAATATCGATGTTATCAACTATACTACCAACTTAAACTTATATATTGCACGTGCCCTAAGTCCTGCTAAGGTTACTTCCATTAAGATCAATGAGGAAACAAAGCACGCCGAGGTAATTCTCCGTCCAGAGGAGGTAAGCAAGGCCATTGGCCGTGGTGGCCACAATATACGTTTGGCCGGGCAACTCACAGGATATGAAATTGACGTACTTCGTGAAGGGGCAGAGGAAGATGTGGAGCTCACCGAGTTTTCTGATGAGATTGAAGGTTGGATTATCGAGGAATTTCACAAAATTGGTCTGGACACCGCTAAGAGTGTATTGGAATACGACATCAATGATTTGGTAAAACGCACAGATCTGGAGGAAGAGACCATCCGGAATGTGATAAACATATTAAAAGAAGAATTTGAGGAGTAGTTGAAACTTTAATTACTTTTATACAAATTTTTTAAAAAGACAAAATAGGAAAAAGCATTTATGGCTGAAGTAAAAAAGAAAAGACTAAGTCAGGTATTACGCGAGTTCAACATCTCGTTGGATCGTGCCGTGGAATTCTTGGGTACCAAGGGGTTCCAGGTGGACGCTAATCCCAATACGAGAATAACGGGTGATGAATATGAAGTTCTTTTTGAAGAATTTGAAACCGACAAGAGCAAGAAAATAGAATCCAAGGAAGTAGGTGAGGAAAAGCGTAAGGAGAAAGAAGAGTTACGGCTTGAACGCGAACGCGAATTGGAGGAAAAACAGCGCAAGGAGGAGAGTTCTCGTGTAATTAGGGCTGAGACCAAGCTGAGCGGTCCAAAACAAGTTGGAAAGATTGATTTGGATAAAGGTAAGAAGAAGCCTGTTGCCCCTGCTGAAGAAAAATCAGTAGCTCCAGATGTGCCTATTGCCAAAGAAGAAGAGGTGCCAGCTGTACCTGTCAAAGAAGAGAAACCCGGTAAGGAGCCGGCCACAACAGAAGGCCAGAAAGCCGAAACTCCGAAGACCGAAATTTCAGAACCAAAAGAGGCCAAAGAGGCAGCGGAAAAAAAGGATGCTAAAGCCGAGGTAAAAAGTGACGCTCCGGTACAAGAAAAGGAAGCTTCAAAAGAAACCACTGAAGAGAAGGAGAAGGATTCAGATACCGTTACTACCCAATATAGAAAATTGGAAGGCCCCAATTTTACAGGTCAGAAAATCGATCTCAGCCAGTTTAAAAAGCCAGAAAAGAAAAAGGATACCAAATCAACGGATGCTAAAAAGGATAAAAGAGGCAAAAGACGCCGAATAAGCAAGGAAGCTCCCAAGAGTGGTTCTGCTAGCGGCGCCCATGCCAGAGATGGCCGCGGTCGAGGCCGAAAGGGAAGTCCAGTTCCCAAGGAAGAGCCCAGCGAAGAGGAAGTGCAAAAACAAGTGCGAGAAACCTTGGAAAAACTCCAGGGGAAATCGTCAAAAGGGAAAGGTGCAAAATACAGAAGGGAAAAACGAGACTATCACCGTCAGAAATCTGAGGATGAAATGGCACAACAGGAAGCGGAAAGCAAGCTGTTGAAAGTAACTGAATTTGTTACCGCCAGCGAAATGGCCACAATGATGGACGTGCCTGTGACCAAGATTATCTCGGCGTGTATGTCTTTGGGAATGATGGTTACGATGAACCAGCGCCTCGACGCGGAAACCTTGAGTATTGTCGCTGAGGAATTTGGGTATGAAGTAGAATTTGTTACTGCCGATATTGAAGAATCTATAGAAAAAGAAGCCGACGCACCCGAAGATTTAGTGCCACGCGCGCCCATTGTTACAGTAATGGGCCACGTTGACCACGGGAAAACATCGCTGTTGGACTATATTAGAAAAGAAAATGTGATTGCCGGGGAATCTGGAGGAATTACCCAGCACATTGGGGCATATGGTGTAAGATTGGACAACGGGCAGAAAATTGCGTTTCTTGATACTCCGGGTCACGAAGCCTTTACGGCGATGCGTGCGCGAGGGGCCCAAGTAACAGATCTTGCCATTATTGTGGTGGCGGCCGATGATGATATTATGCCTCAAACCAAGGAGGCAATAAGTCATGCCCAAGCTGCAGGCATTCCTATAGTTTTTGCCATCAACAAAATAGACAAACCAACGGCCAATCCAGAGAAAATCAAGGAGGGCTTGGCCCAAATGAACCTTCTTGTTGAAGATTGGGGTGGACAAATTCAATCCCAAGACATTTCCGCCAAAACGGGTGCGGGAATAAAGGATTTGCTTGAAAAGGTGCTCTTAGAGGCCGAATTGCTTGAATTAAAAGCAAACCCCGATAGACGTGCCAACGGTACCGTAGTCGAGGCTTTCTTGGACAAAGGGCGTGGGTATGTTTCTACCGTGCTGGTACAGGGAGGAACCCTAAGAGTAGGAGATTATATTCTTGCAGGCCATCATAGTGGAAAAGTAAAGGCTATGCAGGATGAACGAGGAAATAATATAACAGAGGCAGGTCCATCGACCCCCGTGTCGGTACTTGGATTGGATGGCGCACCACAGGCAGGTGATAAATTCAATGTTTTTGAGGACGAACGTGAAGCTAAAGCTATTGCTACCAAACGCACCCAGTTACAGCGAGAGCAATCCGTACGAACGCAACGTCATATTACCCTCGATGAAATTGGAAGGCGTATCGCACTTGGCGACTTCAAGGAATTGAACATTATTCTTAAAGGAGATGTGGATGGTTCTGTGGAAGCCTTGACCGATTCATTCCAAAATCTTTCCACCGAAGAAATTCAGGTCAATATTATTCACAAAGCTGTAGGGCCTATTACAGAAAGTGATGTGCTCTTGGCCTCAGCTTCCGATGCAATTATCATTGGGTTTAACGTTAGGCCTATGGGGAATGCGCGACAACTTGCCGATAAGGAAGAAATTGACATCCGTACCTATTCTATCATTTACGATGCCATCAATGATGTAAAAGATGCGATGGAAGGAATGCTTTCTCCAGAAATGAAGGAGGAAATTACTGGAACGGCAGAGGTTCGTGAAACCTTTAAGATATCCAAGGTGGGAACCATTGCTGGATGTATGGTAGTAAGCGGAAAGATCTTCCGAAATTCGGGAATTCGACTCATTAGGGAAGGAGTGGTAGTATACACCGGTGAGCTCGCCTCCCTAAAACGCTTTAAAGACGATGTAAAAGAAGTGGCCAAAGGATATGATTGTGGTATCCAGATCAAGAATTACAACGACTTGATTATTGGCGACCAGATAGAAGCCTTCCAGGAAGTGGCAGTTAAGAAAAAGTTGAAATAAACTGTCTGCTAAAAATAAATATGGGACAATTGGTAAAATAAATTTTGAATTTGGCCCGAGCTTTCTTCCCAGCGATCTGTGTTTGGAAATTTGAAGTGTTCGGGCCGATGTCAATGCTTGCCTTGTTCTTCTTGATCAGATAACCGATTTTCGCTATTCTATTTGTCAACAATATCTTAATAGATCCCATTTTATCCAAAGTGGGATTTTTCTTTTTAGGTTGTCCAGAACCTCCTTGCTAACAATAGAAAGATCGTTCGAGCAATTCCATTGGGAGAGGAAATGTGTTTTATTTCCAAGCCTGTAGGATGCTCTTTTCTTTTTGTGATGCCCTGGCCGCAGGCTGTTTTTATAGGATTTAAGATGCAGTTTAATGATTTTTTAGTCTTTTTTGTAACCTTTTGGTCCCCTTTTTACTCTATTAGTACAGATGATAAGGATTGTTTTTGGATAACATTATTGGGTTTGACCTGTTATTTTGGAATGACTTGACTAAAAACTGAAATTGAAATCTCACTAAAAATATAAATCAACATGAAAACAAAACAAAGAATTTTAAAAACCTTTTTATTGAGCGCCTGTATCCTTTTGTTCTTGGCAAGTTGTAACGAGAAAAAAAAGGACGGGAACGCACTAAGCGATCCTGAAATTGCGTCGATAGCAGTTACCGCGAACCAGATAGACGTAGACTATGGGAAAATAGCCTTGGATAGATCAACCAATCCTGAAGTGACAAAGTTTGCACAGACTATGATCGATGACCATACCGCGATAATCCAAAAGGCTACCTCCTTGGCAAACAAACTGGATCTTACCCCAGAAGACAACCCAACTTCCCAATCTTTGCTCGATGGAGCCAAGAAAACTAAGGAGGACTTAAACTCCAAAACCGGCTTGGATTTTAACAAAGCTTATATAAACAACGAAGTGTCTTACCACGAAGCGGTGATTGCCACAGTGAAGGACAAGTTGATCCCCGAAGCTGAAAATAATGAACTCAAGGAATTGTTGCAAAGTGCACTTCCTATATTGGAGCATCACTTGGAAATGGCCAAAGAGGCTCAAGCAAATATTGCGAATACGCCCGAACTAAATGATGCCGAGATAGCATCGATTGCAGTTTCTGCAAATCAAATTGATGTGGACTACGGGAAAATTGCGCTTAAAAAAGGTTCTAATTCCGATGTGAAAAAGTTTGCACAAACCATGGTCGATGATCACTCTGCTGTTATCAAAAAAGCAGTTGCATTGGCTGATAAATTAGGCGTTACGCCACAGGATAATCCTACTACGCAATCGTTGTTGGCTGAAGCGGAAAAAGTAAAAGCCGATTTAAACTCCAAGAGCGGCAAGGAATTCGATAAGGCGTATATAGACAATGAGGTGGCCTACCACACCTCGGTGATTTCAACAGTTAAAAACGTTTTAATCCCACAAACGCAAAACGATGAACTAAGGAAGTTGCTGGAAAGTGCCGTGCCATTGTTTGAACACCACTTAGAAATGGCGAAAAAGGATCAATCGGAATTGAAATGACACCCAGTCGATCCACATTGGAAATATTCTTGGGAGTGATAATGATATTTTTGCTCTTAGGCTGCCACTCCAACAAAAAACCAGAGTCTGCTCCCATTAGAATTGAGAATAATGCGAGTGGGAATGAGGCTGATATCTCGACACAAAAGAGGGAGAATGCAGGGTCACACAGGGGTGTAGATACCATTGTAATCAATGGCATGCAGTTTCACCCTGATGAGCTTCATCTAAAAAAAGGTGATACCGTAGTTTGGATCAATCGAGATATTGTCGTTCACGATGCCACGGAATTTCCTGATAAGGAATGGACCTCAGGACCTTTGGATACCGGTAGCTCGTGGAAAATGAAAGTGGATAAAAGCTATGACTACTTCTGTAGCATCCATATTACTATGAAGGGGAAACTGATAGTAGAGTAGGCCTACAAACTTTTTTTGGAGGGTAGTGATGGATCCTCTTTATTGTGAAAAGAACCGCACCAACGTTACAGTTGTGGCGGTTCTTTTGCAAAAATAAACCTATTATAATGTTTTCTTGATTTTTCTTGATTTTTGGGTTTACAGCTTTTATGGGTATATTTACTATGTTAAGAAGTGTATCATGCATCCATCACAAATCCATCAAACTCCAGAAGATCTTGAGATTATCTCTCAGGTGCTCTCGGGAAAGATGGAGAGTTACGAGAAGATAATTCGACGTTACAATGGATATTTGTACAAAATTGGAAAGTCTTATGGATTTGGGCACAATGATGTGGAAGACTTGATGCAAGAGACCTACATCGATGCATTTGTAAACCTAAAAAAGTTTGAGAACCGTTCTTCTTTTAAAACTTGGCTTGTCCGGATTATGCTGAACAATTGCTACCATAAGAAGGAAAAATCGAAGAGAGAGGAATTGCCGATAAAGGGCGATATCAAAGAAAATGCCGATTTGCTGTTTAGCGATAGGAGTAAAGGCACCAGGAATGTAGTCCAAAACAATGAGTTAAAGGAAGTGCTGGAAGCGGCAATACATCGAATTCCCGAAAACTACCGGATAGTGTTTACCCTCAGAGAACTCAATGGAATGAGTGTTCGAGAGACCTCGGAGGTGCTAAAAATCACGGAAGGAAATGTTAAGGTCAGGCTTAGTCGGTCAAAGTCCATGTTGCAAAAAGAAATCAAAAAAACCTATTCGCCCGAGGAAATTTTTGAGTTCGACCTGGTTTATTGCGATGGAATAACCGCTAAGGGAATGAAAGCGTTGCGAACCAAGAATGTTTCCCCCTAATTTACACACATCTCACACAGTGGAATTTTGGCCCGGCACCATCCATTTATTTCCGGGAAACTTTCTTTGGGAGCTTTTCGGTTCCTCAAAAATTTGGGCGGCCGGTCAACCTATGTGTTCACCCATCCTGTTTCTTATTTCCTGCGGTCTGGTTTTAGAATGAATGCCGATGAAAAGTCTTTTTGAATGCTCAACAGGGCTCGTTCGGCTTCTATTCGAGAGGCGAAGTTTCCAGCCCACACCTTGTAGTTTGGAGTTTCATACTCTATCGATGCAGGCCAATTTTCGTAGGAGTTTCTATATTTTCTAAGAACTTGGTTTGCTTGGTCCAGTTCTCCGTAATAAAGCTGGATGGTAAAGCCATCCGATAGTTTGTTTTCCTTTTCCAAGGTTTTCTTGAGCTTTAATAATTCTGTCACTTTAGGATCTTCATTTACCGTAAGGGTTGCGGTTTGAGCAATACCCTCAATAGAGGCTAATGTCAATAAAATACTGACAATAAAAAGTTTGGCAAAGGCTTTCGAGTTCATGGAAACAAATCTTTTCTGCAAATGTAAAACTTAATAACTCGCCTACCCTTAATTTTATTATTTAGAACAAGTATAAATTATGGGCTAACACTTTGTTTGCATTTCCAAAATGGACTTTATAATGTACTTTTGCCCTTTATATTGTGGCGCGGAAGGAGCATTTCACAAGTTTATTTGCCAACTAATTCTGTGTCAAGGAATCGATCATAATTTTAACCCATAGTATGAAAAAGGTGAATTTTACACATTTACGATCAAAATTGCCGCTTCTTTTGTTAGTGTTTCTACTAACTTTTTCGACTACTTTATATTCCCAAGATGAACCTGCTGTTAAAGCTACTGCTGCAGAGGACGCCGCTCCACCTGCTGATGCTCCTGCCGATTCAGGGGGAGATGTGGCTGCTGGTGAGTCTCTCTTTAAGGCTAATTGTGCTGCTTGCCATAAATTGGACAAGAAAGCTGTTGGACCCCCTCTAAGAGGTGTGGCCGATAAGTTTGACCGGGAGTGGTTATACAAGTGGATCCACAATAGCCAGGCCTTAGTGGCTGCGGGCGATCCAACAGCCGTTAAGCTTTTTGAGGAAAACAATAAAATGATAATGACGCCTTTCCCGGCGCTTTCTGAAACGGATATTGACAATATCTTAGCCTATACCAACCAGCCAAAAGCGGCTCCGGCAGGTGCGGTTACTCCAGAAACGGCGGCGACACAGGGACCTGCCCCTCAAGGACAAGGAGGTGTGTCCAATGGCTTGGTGCTGGGTGCATTGGCCTTGATCTTTGTGCTTTTGGTGATTATGCTCTTCTTGGTGTACGGCACCCTTAAGCGGATAGCACAGGCCAATGGAGTGACTGTAGAGCCCGAAGTAAAAGAAAAGCGCACTCCGCTTTGGAAGGCCTTTATACACAATCAATTTTTGGTTTTAGTTGTCTCTATATTTTTTATAATTGCAGCCAGTTATTTTGCTTTTGGATATATGATGCAGATAGGTGTTGATCAGGGATATCAGCCTGTACAACCGATTCATTATTCTCATAAAATTCACGCTGGGGACAATGGTATTGACTGTAATTTTTGCCATAGTTCTGCACGAAAGAGCAAAACTTCCGGAATTCCCTCTTTGAATGTTTGTATGAACTGTCATGAGAATATTTCAGAAGTGGCTGAAGAAACGGCTAATGAGGAGTATTCAAAGGAATTCTACGACGGTGAAATTGCAAAGCTTTACAAGGCAGTAGGATGGGATCCAGACAACCATCAGTACACCGGAGAAACTGAGCCTGTTAAGTGGATACGAATCCATAACCTACCCGATTTTGTATATTTTAACCATTCACAACACGTTACAGTGGCTGGAATTGCCTGTCAAACCTGTCATGGGGAAATACAGAATATGGAGGAAGTGCATCAGTTCGCACCACTGACAATGGGATGGTGTATTACTTGCCATAAGGAAACCAATGTGAATCTGGCCACTAACGATTATTATGCTAAGATTCATGAAGAACTCTCCAAAAAGTATGGTGTTGAGAAATTGACCATTGCCGAAATGGGCGGGCTTGAATGTGGTAAATGCCACTACTAAAAAGATAATGCGAAATCTGAGGAGGGATATGCTCCGATGTTTCGATAATTACGTTAATAAAGAATAACTAAAATTACGATATACGATTTACGAATGATAATGAGAATACTGGTCAATGTTGAAAACCAATAATCAAGAACAATCAAAAAATCGTGCATCAAAAATCGTAAATAAATAATATGGCATCAAACAAGAAATACTGGAAGAGTGTTGAAGAGCTTAACCAGGATAGCGAGATTGTTAAGGCGCTACAACACAAAGAGTTTGTAACAGAAATTCCCACCGATGAGTTTTTGGGCGATAAGGAAATCCTTGAGTCATCTTCTACCACGCGTCGTGATTTTCTGAAATATGTGGGGTTTACCACGGCTGCAGCAACCCTTGCGGCTTGTGATGGCCCAGTGGTCAAATCTATCCCTTATCTGGTACTCCCCGATGAGATTGTTCCGGGAGTTGCCAACTATTATGCCTCTACCATGGCAGATGGCTTCGACTTTGCTAATATCTTGGTTAAGACAAGGGAAGGCCGGCCTATTAAAATTGAGCGCAATGACCTTGCCGAAAATGGGGGGAGCGTTAATGCGAGGGTTCAGGCCTCGGTTCTGTCCTTATACGACAAACACAGGCTGATGGGCCCCATGGTGGATGGAGCCCAAGTAAGTTGGCCCGAGTTTGATACCACAATGGCCCAGAAAATGAATGAAATGGCTGGGAAAGATGTGGTCTTGCTCACTCAAACCTTCGCTAGCCCATCTACGGATCGATTAATTTCTGAATTTATAAGTAAATATCCCAACGTGCGCCATGTGGTGTACGACACCGTCTCTTGCTCAGAGGCCCTGGACGCCTTCCAAAACAAGTATGGAACCCGCGGTTTGCCAGACTATGACTTCTCTAAAGCTGATGTTATCGTTTCTGTTGGAGCAGATTTTCTTGGAGATTGGCAAGGTGGTGGATATGCCAAAGGCTATGCCAAGGGACGTATCCCAAAAGACGGAAAGATTTCAAGACACATACAATTTGAGGCCAATCTTACCTTAACTGGTGGAAAGGCAGATAAACGGGTTCCGGCTACCCCCTCACAGCAGATGCAAGTTTTAAAAGCATTGACCGGTGGAAGTACTTCGGGACTTCCTGAAAAAATTGCCGATGCTGTAACGAAAGCAAAAGCACAACTTCAAAGGGCAGGAAGCAGAGCTCTTTTGGTTACAGGACTTCCATCTGTGGAGGCCCAAGCCTTAGCGCTTAATTTTAATGCCAACAGCCAAGCCTTGGATGCTTCAAGGCCAAAATTGACCCGACAGGGAAGTAATTCTCAAGTGATGTCAGTGGTGAATGGAGTAATTTCCGGAAGCATAAAAGGCCTTATCACTGTTGGGGTCGACCCCGTTTACTCCTTGCCCAACGCAACACAATTTGCTGTAGCTTATCAAAACTTAGAGATGAGCCTCGCGTTTTCCATGAAAAAGGATGCTACGGCCTCCTTGGCCAAAATGGTAGCCGCTACTCCTCACTATTTGGAGTCTTGGGGCGATGTGCACATGAAAATGGGCACCTATGGCTTAACCCAGCCTACGATTAGACCTTTATTCAATACACGTCAATTTCAAGATTGTTTGTTGCTGTGGACGGGTATCGGAAAAACGTATTATGAGTATATAAAAGAAAATTGGACAAGCTCTATTCTTACCGATAAAACATGGAACCAGGCCTTGCACGATGGCTTTGTTGCCACCGATGCAAAAATTGAACTGTCTCCCGTGGATGCTGCTGGGGCAGGAAAAATGGAAGACAGCTCCTCCAATTCGGCGATGTCTGCTTTCCAAGGCGATCAAAGTGGACTTGAACTTACCCTGTACACTAAAACGGGAATGGGAGATGGCCAGCAAGCCAACAACCCTTGGTTACAGGAATTTCCAGATCCCATTACCCGGGCTTCTTGGGATAACTACCTTACAGTTTCTGCTGCCGATGCCGAAAATTTGGGCTTAGTGAACAAGTATGTTTCGAATGGGGCAATGAATGGAAGCTATGTAAACATAAAAATGGGGGACATAACTCTTGAAAATGTTCCTGTGATTATCCAGCCAGGCCAGGCAAAAGGGTCTGTGGGGATGGCACTTGGTTATGGAAAAACAGCCGCGATTCAAGCTGAAATGCAAACTGGGATCAATGCCTATCCATTGTATCAGAACTTCTCTACGGTCCAAAACGTTACTTTGGAAAAGACTAGTGGTATTCACGAATTTGCCTGTGTGCAGTTACAAAACACGATGGTTGGTCGCAGCGAGGATATCGTTAAGGAGACCACACTAGAGATTTTCAACACCAAAGACAAGTCATTTTACAATCCCGTTCCATCGGTAGAATATGACCATCAGCATGTGGAAGTCCGCGATCAGAAAGCCGACATTTGGAGTCCCTTTGACACCTCTATTGGACATCACTTCAACCTGTCAATTGACATGAACACCTGTACCGGATGTGGAGCTTGTGTGATTGCCTGCCATGCCGAGAACAACGTGCCGGTTGTGGGGAAAGATGAAGTGAGAAAATTCCGGGACATGCACTGGTTGCGAGTGGATAGGTATTATTCTGCTGGAGATACGTTCAAGGAGGAAATTGAAATGCTCGAAAATCTACCTGCCTTTGACTCCTATAAGGCTGTGGAAACCCCTTCTTTTGAAAACCCACAGGTGGTATTCCAACCAATGATGTGCCAGCACTGTAATCACGCACCTTGTGAAACAGTTTGCCCAGTGGCAGCTACCTCCCACGGTCGCCAGGGCCAAAATCACATGGCTTACAACCGTTGTGTGGGAACCCGTTATTGCGCAAACAACTGTCCATATAAAGTACGCCGATTCAATTGGTTCCTTTACAGTGAAAATGACGAGTTTGATTACAATATGAACAATGATCTAGGCCGTATGGTGTTGAATCCCGACGTTGTGGTTCGCTCCAGAGGGGTCATGGAAAAATGTTCCTTGTGTATCCAAATTACGCAAAAAACGATTCTTGATGCCAAGCGGGAAGGACGGCCTGTTAAGGATGGTGAGTTCCACACAGCTTGTTCTGCAGCCTGTGAAACCGGAGCTATGGTATTTGGTGATATAAATGATGAAGAATCGGAAATCCTAAAACTCAGAAAAGATGATCGCATGTATCGTGTTTTAGAGGACTTGGGTACTAAGCCAAACGTGATGTACCAGATGATGGTAAGAAACACTGCAGAAGATTAAAAAACGTTAATGAACAACCAATTTATTTAAAAAACAAATATGTCGTCACACTACGAAGCACCTATAAGAGAGCCTTTGGTTCTGGGAGAAAAGTCCTATCATGACATCAGCGTGGATGTCGGGGCACCTGTTCTGGGAAAGGCCAATAAATCTTGGTGGATTGTTTTTACCATTGCCCTGATAGCTTTTTTATGGGGATTGGGATGTATAATTTACACTGTCTCTACCGGAATTGGGGTTTGGGGGCTGAACAAGACCATCGGCTGGGCTTGGGATATTACTAACTTTGTTTGGTGGGTGGGTATCGGTCACGCCGGAACACTTATTTCGGCAGTACTTTTGCTCTTCCGGCAAAAGTGGAGAATGGCTGTAAACCGTTCGGCTGAGGCGATGACCATCTTTGCCGTTGTTCAGGCAGGTCTTTTCCCAATTATCCACATGGGTCGTCCCTGGCTTGCATATTGGGTGCTTCCGTTTCCAAACCAGTTTGGATCCCTTTGGATTAACTTTAACTCGCCCCTTCTTTGGGACGTGTTTGCGATATCCACTTATCTGTCCATATCCCTAGTTTTCTGGTGGACCGGCCTTTTGCCCGATTTCGCCATGATTCGGGACCGGACGCAAAGCCCTTTCCAAAAGAAAATATACAGCATCCTTAGTTTTGGTTGGAGCGGCCGAGTAAAAGACTGGCAGCGTTTTGAAGAAGTTTCCTTGGTTTTGGCTGGTTTGGCCACGCCCTTGGTGCTCTCGGTTCACACCATTGTATCTTTTGACTTTGCTACTTCGGTCGTTCCAGGGTGGCACAGTACTATTTATCCACCCTATTTTGTGGCTGGAGCGATCTTTTCTGGATTTGCAATGGTACAAACGCTGTTGATCATAATGCGAAAGGTTTCACATCTTGAGGATTATATTACAGTGCTGCACATTGAGTACATGAACAAGGTTATTCTTTTGACCGGTGGAATTGTAAGTGTGGCCTATATTACCGAGTATTTTATCGGATGGTACTCTGGCGTTCCTTATGAAAACTATACCTATCTTTCTTTTGGAGCTGCAACCGGCCCCTATTGGTGGGCGTTCTGGGCCTTGATTATATGTAATATGGTGGTGCCCCTTACCCTTTGGGTCAAGAAATTGAGAAGAAATATTATGTGGACCTTTTTCGTGGCACTGATAATCAACATAGGAATGTGGTTTGAGCGGTTCGACATTATAGTAGTGGATTTAAGTAAGGACCGTCTCACTTCTTCGTGGGCTATGTTCCAACCTACTTTCGTGGACATTGGAACCTTTATGGGAACTATCGGCTTCTTTTTTATACTCTTCCTATTGTATGCGCGGACTTTCCCCGTGATTGCACAGGCTGAAGTTAAAACCATTTTGAAAACCTCTGGCGAGGCCTTTAAAAGACTTCGGGCGGAACATGGCGATGATCACAGCCATGTACAGGAAGTAGAAGAATATCCTGCCGAAGCTGGGCCAGCTGCCAATGTACAAGGCAAGCATTTTGTCGATTCTTTTGGCCCACCGGAAGAAGAGGAGGAAATAAAGCCTATAGATTATGAAGAGCACCAAGAGCGAATTGATACACTTATTCAAGGTGTTGGAAGTTTTGATCCCAATACCCAGACCCAGGATAACCTGCAAAGAATTAATGGGGTAGGACCAATAATGGAGCAAAAGCTTCATGAGTTGGGTATTTTTACCTTCGAACAAGTGAGTAGAATGACCGATCGTGAGTATGAACTATTGGATGAGATTATCACCGATTTCCCAGGAAGGGCAAAAAGAGATGATTGGGCAGGGCAGGCGCTAATGTTTAAAAACGAAAAATAATTATGGCAGCAAAAAAGATACACGCAATTTATACTGACGATGACCTACTGTTGCAGGCTGTTAAACAAACTCGTGCAGAAAATTATTATATAGCCGAAATTTATACGCCATTTCCCGTACATGGATTGGACTATGCGGTAGGCCTGGCCCCTACCCGAATTGCAATTACCTCCTTTCTTTATGGGTTGGTGGGATTGGCGGTAGCCGTTTGGATGATGAATTATATGATGATCGTGGACTGGCCCCAGAATATCGGGGGGAAACCTAGCTTTTCCTTTCATCAGAACATGCCCACTTTCATTCCTATTATGTTTGAGATGACCGTATTCTTTGCGGGTCACTTGATGGTAATTACCTTTTATATGCGCAGTCGTCTCTGGCCCTTTAAAAAAGCCGAGAATCCAGACCTACGGACTACGGACGATCGTTTCCTGATGGAAGTTGACGTAGAAAACCACAATGTTGAGGAGCTTACCGAGTTTTTGTATAAAACAGGCGCATCGGAGATTAGTCTAATCGAAAATGAGCAAGAACACTAATTATGAGAACATTACTAAATATTGCCCTTGTTATAACCGTATCTGCGAGTTTGGTATCTTGTTTTAGCAAGGATAAACCGAATTATCAGTATTTCCCCAATATGTACGAGCCGGTGGGATATGAAGCCTATGGAGCTTATGAGATTTTTCCAAACGAACAAGAGGCCATGATGCCCGCAGAACATTCCATTCCCCGCGGCTTTAAACCTTATGAATACGAGGATAGTAATGAAGGATTGTTGAAGGCCAAGGCAGAACTTAAAAACCCTTATGAAGTCAATGAGGAAAATTTGGCAGTGGGGAACCAACTTTATACCATTTACTGCGCAGTTTGCCACGGCGATAAAGGAGATGGAAAGGGAATCCTGGTTCAACGAGAAAAGTTTTTGGGTGTTCCCAGCTATGCCGATCCGGGAAGAACAATTGTTCCTGGGGGAATTTATCATGTAGAAACCTACGGCCTGAACGCTATGGGATCTTATGCGTCACAAACAGATGAAAAGGAACGCTGGCAAATCGCAATGCATGTCATGGATTTAAAGGCTGCCTTACTTGGAGAACCTGGAGTTCTGGAAACAGCTTCCAAATCTTCGGTTGCCGATAGTACAGTAATCAAGAACGAAAAAATTACAGGAGCCAATACAGCTGGCGAACTACAACCTAAATAAAGAAATAAAAAGAATGGCTAAAGATATGTACACGCTATCGAGTAAATTAAAACTGTTTTCCATCATTCTTGTGGTAGTCGGGCTAATTGGACTTGTCTACGCTTTTTTAACAGTTCCTAAAACGGTGGAAGACGTCAGGCAAATATTGGCCGAAAAAGAAGCGCACCATGATTTAACCCACGCTGAGGCACAAGATAGCAAGGAGACTGCTAATTTTGTTGATCGTGCCCGTGGGAGTGAGGGATATGCTGAGCGTGCGATGGAACAATCCAAAGATCTGGGTGAAGATGCTCATGGCGCACAATCACACGAGGAGCACGTATTGCATCAAATGCAAACCCGACCTTGGTCAGCCACCCTGGTAGCTGCCTTCTTCTTTATGATGATTGCTTTGGGGGTATTGGTTTTTTATGCTATCCAATATGCATCACAGTCGGGATGGTCGCCGGTCCTGTATCGAATCATGGAAGGAATAACCGCCTATATGTTGCCAGGATCCATTATTGTGCTATTGCTGGTTATTTTTGCCGGTACTCATTTCTATCCCTGGCAAAATGATGATTTGGTGGCAGGAGATAAAATCCTACAAGGAAAAGCGGGATACCTCAATTTTACATTCTTCGTTATCCGCGCGATAATCTATGTTTTGAGCTGGAACCTTTACCGTTATTTTTCACGGCGCTATTCCTTGGAACAAGATCAAGCTACCAATTATGATCCTTATAGAAAAAACTTCAAGATCTCTGTGTACTTCCTAGCATTCTTTATTGTATCCGAGGCTTTTATGGCGATGGATTGGTTTATGAGCATGACCCCACACTGGTATAGCACCATGTTCCCTTGGTACGTTTTTTCCAGCCTGTTTGTTACGGGAATCACCGTTCTTGCCCTTGTTACCATCCACCTAAAACACAGAGGATTGATACCCTATGTAAGCGATAAACATCTCCACGATTTAGGCAAGTATATTTTTGCCTTCAGTATCTTTTGGACATATCTGTGGTTTGGTCAGTTTATGCTCATTTGGTATGCAAACATCCCTGAGGAGGTCACCTATTTTGTAATAAGAATTCAGGAATATCCTGTGTTGTTTTTCGGAATGCTTATCCTTAACTTTGTTTTTCCCATACTCTTGTTGATGAACAGCGATTTCAAAAGGATACCTTGGATTATGATAATAACCGGTGTAATCGTTCTGGTAGGACACTATATTGATGTATTCCTATTGGTTATGCCATCGACCGTGGGCCATAACTGGCATTTTGGAATTCCGGAAATCGCGGGGATTTGCCTGTTTTTGGGATTGTTTATACTAATTGTAGGAGCAGGACTGAGCAAAGTTCAATTGAAACCTCAGAACGATCCATTTATCAGAGAAAGTGAGAACTTCCATTTTTAATCAGTTTTTTAAAAGAAGAAATTAAAAGATGACCACATTTTTAGTTATACTCGTACTCCTGCTCTTTGGAATTGCTGTTTGGCAAATGAACAGAATATTCCAGCTGGCACAGACCCGGCCCATTGGCCATGCCGATATCGCCTCGGATAAGGATAACAATACCCAGGGGTATCTTATGATTGCATTTTTGATATTTATCTATGCACTAACTATTATATGTTTCTGGTTGTGGAGTGGTACGCTTTTGCCTGAGGCAGGTTCGGAACACGGAGCCAAAATAGACAACCTTATGCTTATCACCATGATTCTCATTTTCGTGGTAGGTATAATTACTCAAGGTTTGTTGCATTATTTTGCTTTTATTTATCGAGGCAATAAAACGAAAAGGGCTACCTTTTATGCGGATAATGATAAATTGGAATTTATCTGGACTATTATTCCTGTGGTTACTCTGGCAGGACTTATCATTTACGGATTGTTTACCTGGACAGATATTATGAATGTCCACAAGGATGACGATCCGCTTATCGTGGAACTATACGCCCACCAGTTTGCCTGGAAGGCCCGATATGGCGGAAATGACAATACTTTGGGCGAGGCCAACGTGCGTTTGATTGAAGGAGTGAATGAACTGGGAGTAGATCCCTCCGATCCAAATGGACAGGATGATAAGATCGTCCAAGAACTTCATCTACCTGTAGGAAGAAAAGTCTTGTTCAAAATACGTTCCCAAGACGTGCTCCATTCGGCCTATATGCCCCATTTTCGTATGCAAATGAACTGTGTGCCCGGAATGATTACCCAGTTTGCTTTTACCCCAACGATAACTACGGCGGAAATGAGAGAAACAGATCATATAATTAAAAAGGTTAAGAATATCAATGAAATAAGAGAGAAAGAAAGTAAGACCTTAGTAGCCCAAGGGGATGAACCTTTAGAACCCTATGAATTTGATTACCTTCTTTTATGTAATAAAATTTGTGGCGTAAGCCATTACAATATGCAAATGAAAGTAGTGGTTGAATCGGAAGAAGAATATAACTCTTGGTTGGCGGAACAGCCTACCCTGGCCGAACAACTCAGCAAATAATATGAATTATAATTTAGCTTAAAAAGATATGTCAGCACACGCACAGGTTCAAGCATTGGAAGATCACGATGATCACGGGCGTCCTCCTAAACAGACATTCGTTACCAAATATATCTTTAGCCAAGATCATAAAATGATCTCAAGGCAATATATGATTACTGGAATTATTATGGGTACCATCGGTATCCTTATGTCTTTATTGTTTAGGCTTCAGTTGGCATGGCCTGATCACAAGTTTACTATTTACGAAATATTTCTTGGAAAATGGGCTCCTGACGGCGTTATGGATCCAAATATTTACTTAGCCTTGGTTACCATTCACGGAACTATAATGGTGTTCTTTGTCCTAACGGCTGGACTGAGTGGAACCTTTAGTAACTTGCTGATTCCCCTTCAAATTGGAGCAAGAGATATGGCCTCGGGTTTTCTCAACATGGTATCCTACTGGTTGTTTTTCATCTCGGCCAGTATTATGCTTTGTTCCCTTTTTGTTGAAGCGGGTCCTGCATCTGCTGGATGGACCATTTACCCTCCTTTGAGTGCCTTGCCACAGGCAATTCCTGGTTCGGGTGCGGGTATGACCCTTTGGTTGATCTCCATGGCTATTTTTATCGCCTCTTCCCTGCTGGGTTCACTTAACTTTATCGTTACTATTTTGAACCTGCGTACCAAAGGGATGACCATGACACGGATGCCTTTAACCGTGTGGTCCTTCTTTATCACCGCAATTGTTGGTTTGGTCTCTTTCCCTGTTCTGTTCTCTGCTGTTCTTATGTTGATTATGGACAGGAGCTTTGGAACCTCGTTTTTCCTATCCGATATCTATATTGCTGGGGAAGTACTACACCATCAGGGCGGGTCACCTGTGTTGTTTGAACACTTGTTTTGGTTTCTTGGGCACCCCGAGGTTTATATCGTTATCCTACCTGCCATGGGTATCGTCTCCGAAATATTGGCAACAAACTCCCGAAAACCTATTTTTGGCTATCGAGCGATGGTAGCTTCTCTTTTAGCAATCGGTTTCCTTTCTACCCTGGTATGGGGTCACCATATGTTCGTCTCAGGGATGAACCCATTTCTTGGTTCGGTATTTACATTTACAACCTTATTGATCGCTATCCCTTCGGCAGTAAAATCTTTTAACTGGATCACCACGCTCTGGCGAGGTAATTTGCAGATGAATGTGGCTATGCTCTGGTCCATTGGTTTTGTGTCTACCTTTATTACGGGTGGGCTTACCGGGATTGTTGTTGGGGATAGTGCCTTGGACATCAATGTTCACGATACTTATTTTGTGGTAGCCCACTTTCACCTAGTTATGGGAATTTCTGCTGCTTATGGATTCCTGGCTGGAATTTACCACTGGTTCCCCAAAATGTTTGAGGGTAGAATGATGAATAAGAAGTTGGGATATATCCACTTTTGGGTAACTGCCATTGGCGCTTACGGAATCTTCTTCCCAATGCACTTTATCGGCTTGGCCGGCCTGCCGAGACGGTATTATACCAATACGAACTTTCCCTATTTTGATGACCTTGCCGATATCAACGTGGTGATGAGTATTTTTGCAATTATTACCATTGCAGTACAAGTAGTATTTCTGTACAACTTTATCCACTCCATTTTCTACGGAAAAATGGCCTCTAAAAACCCTTGGAAGGCTACTACCTTAGAATGGACTACAGAATTAAAACATATTCACGGAAACTGGGATGGACCCATACCTCATGTGTATCGCTGGGCTTACGATTACAGTAAACTCAATAAGGACGAAACTGATTACGTGATTCCGGGTCAGGATTTTATTCCTCAGGATGTTCCTCTTCAACCTAATGAGGACGAATTGGATCATTGATGATAGTAGGGTAACAAGGTAGGAATGACCGCCTTACCCAGGCGATTCATTTTTTGCTTAGGAAAAGAACAGCTTTAATTGCTTGACTACGTATACAATAGGTGCTGGTACGTATATTATCTGGAGATAATATATTGTACATTTACCCTAAGTAATAATATGTAGGAAGTGAGGAATCTACAATTATTTTGAAGGCCGTACCTAAAAAGTATGGCTTTCTTTTTTTAAGTGAATTCTAAAGGATTGCTATATTTGTACAATGAATGAACACCTTGATCCTACGGGGGAAAATCTTTCCTCCCAGGAACTAGATATTGAGAAAAAGCTGCGCCCCCTCAGCTTTGAGGATTTTACCGGGCAGGACCAGGCTTTGGAAAATCTCCGGATTTTTGTGCAAGCGGCCAATTTGCGGAGCGAAGCCCTGGACCACACCCTCTTTCACGGTCCTCCGGGATTGGGCAAAACCACCCTCGCCTATATATTGGCAAACGAACTGAATGTGAACATCAGGGTGACCTCGGGCCCCGTTCTCGATAAGCCTGGCGACTTGGCTGGTTTGTTGACAAATCTTGAAGATCGCGATGTTTTATTTATCGACGAAATTCATCGGCTTAGCCCCATAGTGGAAGAATATCTTTATTCGGCCATGGAAGATTATAAAATCGATATAATGATTGAATCGGGTCCAAATGCGCGGTCGGTTCAAATCAACTTGAATCCATTTACTCTCATAGGGGCTACCACACGTTCTGGACTATTAACGGCACCTATGCGCGCTCGGTTCGGAATATCCTCCAGGTTGCAATACTATACCACCGATCTTCTTACAACCATTGTGCAGCGTAGTGCAGGGATATTGCAGGTGCCCATATCCATGGAAGCTGCAGTTGAGATAGCCGGAAGAAGCAGGGGAACCCCACGTATTGCAAATGCCCTATTAAGACGTATTCGCGATTTTGCACAGATCAAGGGCAGTGGTAAAATTGACATGGCCATTGCCAGCTTCGGTTTGGAAGCATTGAATGTGGACGCGTATGGATTGGATGAAATGGACAACAAGATCCTTTCTACCATTATAGATAAATTCAAGGGGGGACCCGTGGGAATCACAACGATTGCAACTGCTGTTTCAGAAAGCCCAGAGACCATAGAGGAAGTTTATGAACCCTTTTTGATACAGCAAGGTTTTATCATGCGCACTCCACGAGGTCGGGAAGTAACCGAAGCCGCCTATAAACATTTGGGAAGAATAAAAGGTCCTTCGCAAGGCGATCTTTTTTAACGGTCATCTTTGCCGTCACCTGCAGACACCAGAACCTTCTAGGTTGAAAAACCCACTATTTAATACGGATATGCCAAACCGCAAAAAACATACGGATAGTATCAAGGCAGAGGCAAGGCGACTCGGGTTTCTTGCCTGTGGTATCAGTAGGGCAGAGTTTCTTGAGGAAGAGGCACCTCGCTTTGAAGACTATCTTAAAAACAATAGAAACGGTAAAATGGCTTATCTGGAGAACTATTTCGATAAGCGAATGGATCCTACTCTTTTGGTGCCAGGATCAAAAAGCGTAATTTCTTTATTGATGAATTACTTTCCCGCTGAAACGCAAAAGGGTGATACCTACAAAATTTCGAAATATGCCTATGGAAGGGATTATCATTTTGTTATAAAGGATAAATTAAAACAATTGATGAATTTCATTTCGGAGGAGATAGGCGAGGTAGAGGGCAGGGCCTTCGTAGATTCAGCTCCGGTATTGGACAAGGCCTGGGCGGCCAAAAGTGGATTGGGATGGATAGGGAAACACAGCCTGCTGCTGAGAAAACAAGTAGGATCTTTCTTCTTTGTTTCCGAATTGATCCTGGACTTGGAACTGGAGTATGACGGTGCTGTTACCGACCATTGTGGTAGCTGCACTGCATGCATCGATGCGTGTCCCACAGGGGCAATTGTTGCAGATAGGGTCGTGGATGGAAGCAAATGTATCTCATACTTCACTATTGAACTGAGGGATGAAATCCCTCCTTCCCAAAAAGGGAAGTTTGAGGATTGGATCTTTGGGTGCGATATCTGTCAGGATGTGTGTCCATGGAACCGCTTCAGCAAGACGCATAATGAACCTCTTTTTAATCCCCATCCCGAAATGCTTTCCATGCAAAAAAAGGACTGGGAGGAGATCACTGAAGAAGTCTTCCAGAAAATCTTTCGAAAAGGTGCTGTAAAGCGAACCAAGTTCTCCGGATTGAAGAGAAATATTGCCTTTGTACGGAATTCAGGGATTGGTTCCGAAGAATAACGCATAGAATTTAAATGTTGAACCCCTGGATTGGGAATAAGAAATACAGTTCAGGGATACTCAGTATTTTTCACGCCACCCGGTAGCGTTTATTGATAAATTATGGGGTGTGGTTTTCCAATTTGAAAATTCTGAAAGCCAAAGTCATCATTTTCAAAACCATTGGTCTGCAAAATGTTCATTCCCTGTCCTGGAATGCTGGGGAAAAAGGCCAAGGAAAACTGGAACGAATCGAAAACCAAATAATCATTTCGAATGATGCACCCCACACCAAAGGAGGAATACAGCTTATTGCTTCCATAGCTTTTCTTCTTGTCGGTGAGCATTCCCAAAGTTACGTTTAAGTAGGGATTCAAGTGAAAACCCAAAACTTCCCAAGGAGAATAAAACTGGGTTTGCAGAGCCAATACATATTTTGAAGTTCCCATCGCGGGACTATCAAACCCTGGGATGTTCCCGTTTTTCTGGTTGAAATACATGTTCCCGTCGGCGCCATTGAAATAGGGATTTTCGTTTAAACTGAGGCGGTCGGCAACAGAGTTCAATCGATTTGATCCAATTAAAAATTGGGGTTTTACAAACTGCCTCATTTTCCATTTACCACCCACAGGTAAAAGATGGCTGAAATAGGTTGCCGTAAAGCTAAATGCGGTCTGTTCGGGTTTTGAACCATTAAAAAAACTTCCTGCTTCAAAATTGGTGCTTACAAATCCCCATTTAAAATAGTTCCCGTATGAAATTTGTCCACCCAAATAGTATCGGCTTTTGTTGTTTTTGTGCTGGAGACCGCCTGTGAGGGAATAGAGAGTGCCTATGGGCACATCCTCAGTACGACCATCCTTAAAAATATAACTGTCTTCCACGAACTGCCTAGAATTGATCCCAATACTCCCCAAATAAAGTTGTTCATTCGCAAAAAATTGGATGCTGTCATATTCTATGGATGGCGTTTCCTTATAATTCACCAATAAGGTTCTAACACTTACGATGAGATTGGTGGTGCGTTCTTTTTCCGTACTTCCTTTAAAGATCCGAAATGAGTGTCCTGCCCAATAGTCCTGGTCGAGAAACTTAAAATCCTGATTTACAAAGGCAGTGTCATTGGGGAGAAGCCTTCCCAAATAGCGTTCCTGCAAAAAGATGCCGCCCGCCCAACGTGTCAGTGGTGAATAGAACTGCCGGTCCACCGCAATGGCTTTATCATAATATCCATCATAGTCTATGGTGTACCGGCCTGTAGCCCCGACAAAGGTATTTTTAAAGTTTGGAACTGAATAAATGGCTTTAAAGCCATTCTCTCCATCACTTAATCGCTTTTCAAACCCAAGCTCTACCTCGTGGCCAATCCCAATAAAATTTCGTTCTTTTAAACTCAATTTTGTCTGTGATCCCGAGAAAGTCCCTTTCGGTATAAGACTCCACGAATCAAGGGCTGTAATTACAATATCCACCGAATCCTTTGCATTTGGCACTGATTTTGGAACTATCCGTACATCTCTGATATAATTCTGTGCCCGGAGTAACCTGGCCGATTCCGCTATTAAAAAAGTATCCAGGGGTTTGTTTTCCTTTACCAATAAAAAGTTGCGGATGGCCATCTCCTTGGACTTGATATGAATGGTGTTTCCCGTTTTCTCAAGCCAGCTGTGCGGTGTCTTGGTAGTATCTGAAAAAGAGAATCCAAATGGATCTTTGGTATCGATAGTAATGGTTCGAACTATCTTTCCTGAAAACCTGTGATAATTGGGTTTCGGTCTGCGGTCATAGGAACGTGTTGGTTTATTGTCGGTAGGCCGGAACAGCCATTTGTGGAGCATTTTGGTGAACTTGCTCTTTTTGGAATAATCCTCTATCTTCTTATAGATTTTCGTGCTGTCCTGTACGGCATTTTTTTGCTGTCCGTAGAACTGCATGCTAAAACCTAAGGCCAACAATAAGAACACTGTTTTCTTCAAGTACAATCTTTTTAAGAGTCCTACAAGTAATCTAAAATATTGGAATTTAGATAGTACTTTAAGTTATTTTTTTGATTTCTTTCCTCTTCAAAATCCACTTTTAATATTATATTGGGATTAAGTTCGGCAGGAGAATTAACTTTCAAATCCATCTTAAACGGCAACCTTCTCCCTGAGGAACTACTGCGGGGATTTTTATCTTCTTTGCGAGTTAGTACCTGAAATGACGCGAATGCTGGAACTAAAAGTGAAGAGAAATCCAAAAACTTTTTTAAATATATCTTGTCTAAAACCTCGGCTTTTGTATTCCTTGATTCTTCCAAAACCCGTACCTTTGATGTTCTGCCCAAAAATCTATTAAATTTCTTTAATATAAGAATCACAACTATGAGCAAGCCAAATAGACGTCGCGAATCACTTTTATACCACGCCAAGCCCCGACCCGGAAAAATCCAGGTTGTCCCCACCAAAAAATATGCTACACAGCGCGATTTGGGCCTGGCGTATTCTCCTTGGGTGGCCGAACCTTGTCTGGAAATTGAAAAGGACGTTGACAAGGCCTATAAATACACGAATAAGGGAAATCTCGTCGCGGTTATTTCAAACGGAACTGCCGTGCTAGGTTTGGGAAATATTGGTCCCGAAGCATCCAAGCCCGTCATGGAGGGCAAGAGCCTACTCTTTAAAATTTTTGCCGATATCGACGTTTTTGATATTGAAATTGACACCAATGATATCGATAAATTTGTTGAAACCGTAAAGCACATAGCCCCTACCTTTGGAGGAATAAACCTAGAGGATATTAAGGCCCCCGAAGCCTTCGAAATAGAACGTAGGCTCAAGGAAGAACTCAAGATCCCTGTGATGCACGACGACCAGCATGGCACCGCCATCATTTCTGCGGCCGCCTTGCTCAATGCATTGGAATTAGCGGGGAAAAAAATTGAGGAGGTTTCCATCGTCATCAGTGGGGCGGGGGCAGCAGCTATTTCCTGTACCCGACTGTACAAAGCTTTTGGGGCAAAAGAAGAAAACATTGTGATGCTGGACAGCAAGGGCGTCATCAGGAAAGATCGGGATGATCTTTCTCGGGAAAAAGCAGAATTTGCGTCCCATAAAAAAATTGACACCTTGGAAGAAGCCATGAAAGATGCCGATGTTTTTGTGGGGCTTTCGGTTGCCGACATCGTCACGCCACAGATGTTAAAGTCTATGGCTTCCAATCCTATTGTTTTTGCGATGGCAAACCCAAATCCGGAGATTGAATACGACCTGGCACTGGCTACGCGTAAAGATGTAATCATGGCTACGGGCCGTAGTGACCATCCCAACCAGGTGAACAATGTGTTAGGTTTTCCTTTTATTTTCCGCGGCGCATTGGATGTGCGTGCAACAAAAATCAACGAAGCTATGAAAATGGCCGCTGTGAAGGCTTTGGCTGACCTTGCCAAAGAAGCGGTTCCAGAACAGGTGAACATAGCATACGGCGAAACAAAACTCACTTTTGGAAAGGAATACATCATTCCAAAACCCTTTGATCCACGACTTATTGCTGCAGTTCCGCCGGCAGTTGCCCGAGCTGCTATGGAAAGTGGTGTGGCTACTCATCCTATAAGTGATTGGGAGAAATATCAGGATGAGCTGTACGAGCGCATGGGAAGCGATAATAAAATCATCCGTTTGCTGCTCAATAGGGCAAAGCTCGATCCCAAGCGAATTGTCTTTGCTGAAGCTGACCACCTGGATGTGCTTAAGGCAGCGCAGATTGTTTATGAGGAAGGCATTGGTATTCCCGTTTTGTTGGGGCGAAAAGATGTTATTGCCGACTTTATGAAACAATTGGAGTTTGAGGCCGATTTGGAAATTATCGATCCAAAAAGTGATGACCAGCCCGAAAAGTTGAAGGTATATGCCGAAAAATTTTGGCAAAAGAGAAGGCGTACGGGCATAACGCTTTACGACGCCCAGATACTGATGCGAGAACGAAATTACTTTGGCGGTATGATGCTCAGTGAGGGCGATGTAGATGCTATGATCTCTGGATATTCCCGATCCTACCCCTTAGTGGTAAAACCTGTTTTTGAAACAATAGGTCGGTTTGAAGGTGTTTCCAAAGTGGCTACTACCAACTTGATGCTCACCAAGCGCGGTCCGTTATTTATTTCAGATACCGCAATCAATATAGATCCTACTGCTCGGGAGCTGGCCAAGATAGCCCAAATGACCAACTACACCATGAAAATGTTTGGACTTGATCCTGTGATCGCCATGATTTCATACGCCAATTTTGGTTCTTCCAAAGATCCGAGAGCCACTAAAGTTCGCGAAGCGGTGGATCTGCTCCATAAAAGCAATCCCGACATGGTTCTCGATGGGGAACTTCAGGTGGACTATGCCTTGAATGCAGAGTTGTTGCAGAAGAAATTTCCTTTTTGTAAACTTGCGGGAAAGCGAGTAAACGCCTTGATTTTTCCTAATTTGGATTCTGCAAACAGCAACTACAAACTGTTAAAGGAATTGAACGGAGTAGAGTCTATCGGCCCCATAATGTTGGGAATGCGTCTTCCGGTACACATCCTACAAATGGGTGCAAGCGTAGATGAAATTGTCAATATGTGCGCCGTTGCGGTGGTGGATGCCCAGCAAAAGGAGAAGCGGGAGCGAGAATCCAATAGTTGAAAATTATCGCAGACACTATCCCGCTATGTGTGTAAGTTTAAAATAACAGGGGTTGGACTTTTTTAAAGTCTGACCCTTTTTTCATAGATCCCCGCTGGCGCGGGCGTCTCGCCCGTGTCCTATTTGCAACTTTAACCCATCCCTCCGCACCAGCTGTGTTTCTGTTTTTACCGATTGCCATGGCTCGAGGTTTTTCAGTTGTTTCACCGTCCTGCCCTGCACATTGGGCTTAAAGCCAGGAGACTTTGCACAGCTGGCAACTGACAGGCTCATGCAAGCCGATAGCGCCCATTTGCAATCCGTGATCCGAGTGGTTCCCCCCATTTTATACACCTAAAAACTTCATCCCTCCCCAGCGTAAATTTCATTTTATTCCTTCCTCTTTATTTCCAAAAACCCCAATGGCGGTTGCAAATAATTATATTATATTTGACCCTTAAGTTTTTGTTAACAAATGATAAGCCATATACAGGGCAGGCTGGTTGAAAAAAATCCAACCGATGTAGTGATTGATTGCAGTGGGGTAGGGTATTTTATCAATATCTCTTTGCACACATTTTCCGAACTTCCCGCCGCCGAAAATGTTAAACTTTTTACCCATTTGATCGTTCGTGACGATGCCCATATCCTTTATGGTTTTTCGTCAATAGCGGAAAGGGAGGTGTTCCGATTGCTGATAAGTGTATCCGGTGTAGGCCCAAGTATTGCGAGGACCATGTTATCCTCCTTGACGCCCGAACAGGTGGTGGATGCCATTGCCGTTAACGATATTGCAACCATCCAGTCGGTAAAAGGGATAGGGGCCAAGACCGCCCAACGGGTGATATTGGACCTTAAGGATAAGATATTGAAGGTGTATGGTTTGTCATCTATTTCTGCAGAAACAAGCAATACTAATAAAAATGAAGCGTTATCTGCTTTGGACACCTTAGGCTTTACCCGCAAACAAGCCGAAAAGGTGTGCGATGCCATCGTAAAGGAAGACCCTGAGGCATCGGTGGAAATGATTATAAAACAAGCTTTAAAAAAATTGTAACAATTGAGCGCAAAAAACTACGTTTACAAGGGTGGCTTCTTTAAGCTTTTTATAATATTGGGTTTCATATCGTTCAGTGAAATTTCGCTGGCGCAGGATAGCACCGCCACAGGTTCCTCCATGGGAAGACTGGACCTGCCCAATCCTACCAGCATTGAAAACCTCTATACCTACGATCCCATTACCGATCGTTATATCTACACTCAAAAGCTGGGGAATTTTAAAATAAACTATCCTGTGATCCTCACCCGGGAGGAATACCAAAAATTGATCCAGGAGGAGCAGATGAAGGCCTATTTTAAGGAAAAAATAGATGCGGCCGATGGGAGAAAGGAGGGTTCGGAAGAGCAACAGAAAAATCTGTTGCCCACCTTTTATGTAAATTCCAGCTTTTTTGAATCGGTCTTTGGCGGAAATACCATAGAAGTCCTTCCCCAAGGATCTGTGGAAATGGACTTGGGCCTGCTCTACACCAAACAAGACAACCCACAATACTCCCCCAGAAACCGGAGCAATTTCACCTTCGATTTTGACCAGCGGATCAGTTTGAGCCTTTTGGCAAAAGTGGGCACACGATTGCAGGTTACGGCAAATTACGATACCGAGAGTACCTTTGATTTCCAAAACCAGGTAAAACTGGAATACACCCCCACCGAGGACGATATCATCCAAAAAATTGAAGTGGGTAATGTCAGCATGCCGCTCAATAGTTCACTGATCCAGGGAGCCCAGAGCTTGTTTGGGGTGAAAACACAATTGCAGTTTGGTAAAACCACGATCACGGGGGTCTTCTCCGAGCAGAAATCCGAAACCCGTACGGTTATGGCCGAAGGAGGAGCCACCGTAACCGATTTTGAACTTTTTGCCTTGGATTATGACGACAACCGCCACTTCTTTTTGGCGCATTATTTCCGTGACCACTATGACAAGGCCCTGGAGCAATATCCCTTTATAAAAAGCAATGTCCAGATCACCCGCATGGAAGTGTGGATTACCAACCGCACCAGCCGGACCGAAAACGTCCGTAATATTGTCGCCATTCAGGACATTGGGGAATCCAATCCGTTGAACATTGGCTTGGGCAATCCTCCGGGAGGTTTTATCAATAAACCGGCTAATGCCTATCCGGATAATAGCAATAACGATTTTAATCCCTTTGGCATCAATGGGGGTGCGCAAACCTTATTGAACCCGGCCATTCGTGATATCGCTACTGTGCGCCAAGGATTTACGGGCGTACAGGTGGATGACGGAAGAGATTATGTGAGCTTGGAAAACGCAAGACGACTGGATCCGGGAGAGTATCAGTTAAATTCGCAGTTGGGATATATTTCCCTGAATCAGCGACTTACGAACGATGAGATCTTGGCAGTGGCCTACCAGTTCACTGCAAATGGAAAAGTATATCAAGTAGGGGAGTTTTCCAGTGATGGAGTAGAGGCAAATAGCGGAACAATACCGGGCACGGGTGGAAATACCCCAGGACAGGGAGAAATTGGATTGGCTCAGAACCTGGTTGTAAAAATGCTGAAGAGCAGTGTTACAAACGTACAAGAGCCGGTTTGGGATTTGATGATGAAAAACATTTATCCAATTGGGGCTTACCAACTGGAAAAGGAAGATTTTAAACTCAATATTCTTTATACGGATCCTTCTCCGCTAAACTATATCGAAGAGGCCCAGGGAAGTCCTCAGCATCCTTATGCCGAGCTCCCCGAGGATGTAAAAAACGAAATTTTACTGAAGGTATTCAATCTGGATCGCTTGAACTTTAACAATGACCCCCAACAAGGAGGTGATGGTTTTTTCGATTTCCTTCCGGGGATTACCGTGGACCAGCAAAATGGGCGCATTATCTTTACCACAGTTGAACCCTTTGGAAAACATCTTTTTGATAAACTGAACACAACACCTACCCAAGGTGTGCCTCCAGCGATTTATACAGTACCCGAAACCTATAACGCCAACCAGCATAAATATGTTTTCCGGACACTTTACTCATCCACCAAGACCCAGGCGGAGCAGTTGGAGAGTGAGAAAAATAAATTTCAACTCCGAGGAAGTTATAAATCCACCGGCGCCGATGGTATCCCAATTGGAGCTTTCAACATTCCCCAAGGCTCCGTTACTGTTACGGCTGGAGGAAGAACCCTTGTTGAAGGCGTGGACTATACGGTGAACTACCAATTGGGAAGGGTGCAGATATTGGATCCCGCACTGCTGAACAGCAATACGCCAATTTCCGTGAGTACTGAGAACAACGCCCTTTTTGGACAGCAGACCAAACGCTTTACGGGTCTTAATGTAGAGCATAGGTTCAGCGATAAATTTCTTGTTGGCGCTACCTATCTAAATCTGAATGAACGGCCACTTACCCAAAAGTCGTCCTATGGGGTGGAGCCAATCAATAATACCGTTTTTGGGTTTAACGCCAACTATTCCACTGAAATTCCCTTCCTGACAAGAATGGTGAATAAACTGCCCAACATCGATACCGATGTGGAATCCAATATTTCGCTCCGAGGTGAATTTGCCTACTTGATGCCCGGTGCTCCTAAAGTTTCGGATTTTGGCGGAAAGACCACGGTTTATGTGGACGACTTTGAATCATCGCAAACCGCAAATGATATCAGTTCTCCACAAAGCTGGTTCATTTCAAGTACACCCGTGGAGGCCAATTTGGGTGGAGAAGCAAATGATCTTTCATATAATTTTAAACGCGCCAAACTGGCTTGGTACACCATAGACCCGGTTTTCTATAGCAGTAGAAGACCAGATGGGATCAACGATAGTGATCTGTCATCCCCGTTTACCCGACGGGTATTTAGGGATGAGATCTTTCCTGAACAAGATATTATACAAGGGCAAACACAGGCGCTTTTTACGCTCGATCTGGCCTACTATCCATCGCAGCGTGGCTCTTATAACTTTAATCCCGCAGCAGCTTCAGACGGAATCCTTCCCAATCCAGAGAATAATTTTGGAGGAATTTCCCGCGCCCTTACCACCACCGATTTTGAGCAGTCGAACGTGGAATACATCCAATTTTGGGTAATGGACCCTTTTATTTACGAAGAAAACACCAACAATCCGGGTGGGATGCTCAATTTTAACTTGGGGAATATTTCGGAAGATATCCTTAAGGACGGAAGAAAACAGTATGAAAATGGATTGCCCGAAGATGGCAGTGATGCAAATACCACTCCTTCCATCTGGGGGAAAGTACCCACCAATCAATCGTTGGTCTATACTTTCAGTTCCGAAGGAGAAGCCAGAAAGAACCAGGATGTTGGCTTGGATGGTCTAAACAATGCCCAGGAAGCCTCACTTTTCCCTGATTTTGCCCACTTTGCGGATCCTGCAAACGACGACTACGAATATTTTCTTCAGGCTGAAGGAAGTATCCTTGACCGATACTTAAGATATAATGGAACCGAGGGGAACTCCCCTGTGGAAGTGAGTAATACCAATCGCGGAAGTACTTCCCAACCCGATGTGGAGGATATCAACCGAGACAATACGATGAATACCATCAATAGCTATTACGAATATAGCATTCCTTTTAAACCCGCAAATGGGAAATTGGACACCGAGAATAACCAGTTTGTCACCGATGTCAAGGAAATTGAGGTCACTACCCCAGACAACAATACCATTCCCGTACGATGGATACAGTTTAAGGTGCCCATCAGCAGTCCTACAAAAGCTATTGGGGGAATCTCCGATTATCGATCCATTCGGTTTATGCGAATGTATCTATCGCAGTTTAAAGAAAATACAGTTATCCGTTTCGGAACATTGGATTTGGTCCGTGGGGATTACAGGAGGTTCCAAAAAACTTTAAATGACGTTACTTTTGAAGACCCCACCCAAAGTAATACACTGTTTGAGTCTGGATCAGTGAGCATTGAAGAAAATGAAAACCGCAGCCCCATTCCATACCGCCTCCCTCCTGGATTGGAGCGCGAACGCCTGAACAACAACAACAATATAATCCGACAAAATGAACAGTCGCTCGCACTTAGGGTATGCGGATTGAAGCCAAATGACGGGCGAGGGGTTTATAAGAATTTTAGTGTAGACATGCGCCAGTACAAAAACCTGGAGATGTTTGTTCACGCCGAATCTTTTGAAAATGAAACGGCACTCTCTGATGGGGAATTGGTGGCTTTTATGCGAATAGGTAATGACCTTACCAATAATTACTACGAGATCCAAATGCCCTTGAACCCCACTACTTTTGGTACTAGCAACCCAGAGGATATATGGCCCGTGGCAAACAGATTAAACCTGCCATTGGAACAGTTGCAGGATGTAAAGACCAAAACACTCGCTTATTTTAGGGCCAATCCAAACGCTGATCCCACCGAGGTAAGATTTTTTGATCAGGAAGAACTGGTTGGAGGAGTTGTGGGTGGAGGCAATCCGTTAAAGATAGGTATCAAGGGGAATCCCAGTTACGGGAATGTGCGTACCATTATGCTGGGATTAAAAAACCCTACGTCCAATGATCTTTGTGGAGAGGTTTGGTTTAACGAACTTCGACTTTCGGAGCTGGAAAACAAAGGAGGTTGGGCTGCTGTGGTAAGTATGGACGCCAACCTGGCAGATTTCGCTACCGTAAGTGCTACAGGGCGTAGAAGTACCGTTGGATTCGGTTCCTTAGAGCAAGGACCACAACAGCGCAGTTTAGAGGACATGCAGCAATACGATTTGGTCACCAATTTAAACCTTGGACAATTGTTTCCCAAGAAATGGGGCATTCAGTTGCCATTTAACTATGGTCGTTCAGAAGAGTTGATCACCCCCAAATACGATCCCCAATATCAGGATATTGAGCTGGAAACCCGCTTGGATAATGCCAGTAGTGATGAAGAGAGGGATCAGATAAAAAACCAGTCCGTAAACTACACCAGGCGACAAAGTGTGAATTTTATTGGCGTGCGGAAAGATCGTACTGGAGAGGGCAAGCCACAAGTTTATGATGTGGAAAATTTCACGGGATCCTTCTCCTATAATCAAACAGACCATCACGACTTTGAAGTGGAAGACGCACTGGAACAGACGGTAAGGGCGGGAGCCACTTATAATTATAATTTTGTGTCGAAGCCCTTAGAGCCTTTTAAGAAAAACGACTCGATTTTTAGAGGGAAATACTGGCAATTTATGAAGGACTTGAACTTAAGTTATCTGCCCACCAATTTTACAGTGAGTTCAAACATTGTCCGACAATACAATGAACAGAAATTCCGGGATATCGACTTGCTACAGGGCAATATTGGCCTTCCCACTCTTTATCAGAGAAACTTTTTGTTTGATTGGCAATACACACTTAATTATAATTTGACCAAATCGTTGCGCTTCAACTTCACTTCTACCAATAATAGGATAGTGAACAATTACCTAGACGAAGATGGATTTGTGGACAATTCTGTGGGTGTTTGGGACGGCTTCTTTGATGTAGGGATACCTAATCAACACTTTCAATCCTTGCAGGTAAATTACGATCTGCCTTTTAATAAGTTTCCGTTCCTAAAATTTATCAGGGCTACCTATTCCTATACAGGAGACTATCAATGGCAAAAGAGCAGTAGCCAATTTAGCGAGCTGCCCATTGAACTGGCCGACGGTAGGACCGAAACCTACGACTTAGGCAACTCTATTCAGAATGCAAGTACGCACCAGATAAATTCTAGTATAGACATGAACGGGTTCTATCGTTACATAGGGCTTACCAAAAGAAAGAAAAGTAGGGCTAGGTCAGCTGGTGCTAACGGACCTAAGGGCGAAGCAGCACGAGAGAGGGAAGAAAAAGTAGATCCAAATCAAAAGTCAGCGGGTGATCCCAGCGTTCTTGGCAAAAATACAGGCACCGGTTCCGAGGGAGGCTTGAATGCCGGAGACAAGGCGTTTAATTCACTTATTGGGCTGGCGACAATGTTGAAAAAAGTTCAGTTTAACTATCAGGAAAACAATGGTATTTTCTTGCCGGGTTATTTACCGTCCATCGGGTTTATAGGCACCTTAAAACCTACTACTGGATTTGTATTTGGCAGTCAGGGAGAGATTAGGGAACTGGCGGCCAGAAAGGGATGGTTGACTCTTTATCCAGAATTTAACGAGCAATATACCGAAGTGGAAAGCCGTCAAATGGATATTCAGGCTAATCTGGAACCTATACAGGATTTAACTGTGGATATTAACGGAAGCAGGGTGTATTCCGAGAATTACTCAGAAAATTATTTGGTCCACGATGGGCTTTATCAGTCGCTTACTCCAAATACTTTTGGCAACTTCAATATATCTACCGTTTTGATAAAAACGGCATTTAGCAGTAGTGACGAAAAGTCTTCCCAAGCTTTTGATGATTTCAAAAGCAACCGATTGGTCATAGCTAATAGACTGGCGGAAGATTACTATCAGGGGGCCCCCATCCCCAGAACGGACGACGGATACCCCGTGGGCTTTGGAAAGACCAGCCAGGACGTATTGTTGCCTGCCTTTCTCGCCGCGTACAAAGGGAGCAGTGCCTCTAAGGAGAAAACGGGAATTTTCCGTGACATCCCCTTGCCCAACTGGGATATAAAATATACAGGTTTGATGAAACTCCCGTGGTTTAAAAGTAATTTCCGCCGTTTCTCACTTACCCATGGATACCGGGCGGGCTATACCGTCAACCAATTCCAGTCCAACCTTGATTACGACCCCCATAATCCTGAGGCCATGGATCAATCGGGCAACTTTAAAGTGAAAACCTTGTTGACCAATGTTAACTTGACCGAACAGTTCTCTCCTTTGTTGCGGATAGATTTTGAAATGAATAATTCAATTAAAATCTTGGCAGAGATGCGAAAAGACCGTGCACTTTCCTTGAGCTTTGCCAATAACCTACTAACTGAAATAAAAGGGAATGAATATATTATAGGCCTTGGCTATCGTATTAAGGATCTGCGGATAGGAACAAACTTTGGCGGTACTAAATCTGTGATGGTAAGCGACTTAAACTTTAAAGTGGATCTTTCCAGACGGGACAATATCACTATAGTGCGCTATCTGGATATTGCAAATAGCCAGACCACTGCGGGACAGACAATTTATGGTGCGCAGCTTTCGGTTGACTATGCCCTGACCAAGAATCTAACGGCCTTATTCTATTATGATCACTCTTTTGCGAAGTATGCCATTTCAACTGCCTTTCCCCAAACCACAATCCGTAGTGGATTTACGCTGCGATACAACTTTGGAAACTAAACACAAAATAATAATACATTTATAAACTTAAGATTAAATTATGAATATTCCAGCTGAATTAAAATATACAAAAGACCACGAGTGGGTTAAGATAGACGGAGACATTGCTACGGTAGGCGTTACCGATTTTGCCCAAAGTGAATTGGGCGACATTGTTTATGTTGAGGTGGAAACTTTGGGCGATACCTTGGATCGGGAGGAGATTTTTGGCACCGTGGAGGCCGTAAAAACCGTTTCAGACCTGTTTCTTCCTCTTTCCGGTGAAATCACTGAGTTTAACGATAACTTGGAATCTGAACCTGAAAAGGTGAATACCGATCCTTATGGGGAGGGATGGATGATAAAGATAAAGATTTCCAACCCCGATGAATTAGCAGACCTATTGGATGATGTGGCGTATAAAGCGCTTATTGGGAAATAAAACGCTATTGGTTCTCGCACTGTCTTACAGTGGGGTAGTGACGGTATTATTTCTCCTTCCTTCAAGCGATCTGCCTAAAGTTGCCCTTCCTGTAGGAGCCGATAAGCTGGTTCACCTTCTCATTTATGTTCTGATGGTGTGCCTTTGGCAGCTCTATTTGTTTCAAAAAAATGGGGGAGCTTTAACTAAAACAGATCTGTGGGCGATTTTTTTGGGCAGTTTGCTCTATGGCATAATAATTGAGATATTACAAGGCCTGCTCACCGATTCCAGAAGTCCCGATATCTGGGATGTTGTAGCCAATTTAATAGGCACCCTAATCGGAATTTTTACCTTTAAGAAGATGAAACGAATCTTTATGCCTTAAATCTTCGAATTATTTTTAGATTGAAAGAGAATTTATATATTTTAGCATCGAGTTAAACGCACTATTATGGAACCCAAAAAAAATCCAAAGGCCGATGTAGGCCGCAGAAGTATGCTTTTCTTCCAGTTAGGCATGATATTAATGCTTTTCCTGGCTTGGCAAGCTATTGAATGGAAAACCTATGACAAGTCTCAAACCGACTTCGGCCAGCTGGATGTAGGAGATGACTTGGTAGAGGAAATTCCCGTTACGCAACAACTCACGCCACCCCCACCTCCACCTCCACCGCCACCAGCACCAGAAGTGATCGATGTAATTGATGATGAAGACGATGTGGAGGAAACCATTATAGAATCTACCGAGGCCCACCAAGATGAAAAAATTGTGGAGGTAAAGGAAATAAAAGAGGAAGTAGTGGAAGAAGAAATTGCCGACGTTCCTTTTGCCGTGATTGAGAATGTGCCCGTTTATCCGGGATGCGAGAATGAGAAAGGTAATGACGCCAAAAAAAGATGTATGTCTGAAAAGGTCGCTGCCTTTATCAATAAGAAATTTAATACCGGGCTCGCCAGTGACTTAGGTCTGGAGGGAAGACAACGAATTATGGTGCAGTTTAAAATTGATAAAAACGGAAAAGTGGTCGATGTGCGTGCCCGAGCGCCCCATCCTCGCCTGGAAAAGGAAGCCGTGAGCGTAGTGCAGTCCCTTCCTGATATGACTCCCGGGAAACAACGCGGGAAACCCGTGGGAGTTTTATACTCACTTCCTATAATATTCGACATCCAATAAATATCTATTCATAATTTCAAAATCCCGTTTTCGGTATCTCGAAAACGGGATTTTTGTTTCTGGCATAACAGTTGTATCCTTTGATGTGATAACCCCTTAAAATTTCTGTTATGAAAGCAACTGTTCAAAAATCCACAAGCAAAAGAGAGGATAAAAAACAGGTCAATATCCAATGGAATTCCCCTTTGTTCTTTCAAATAGGGATCATTCTTAGCCTGTTCCTGGTTTTTTGGATCATGCAAACCTCCTTTGACGGGACACCTATCCACCAAGCGGATCTCACCGATCACAGTATTATGGAACCAGCGATGATAGATTATGTTGTTGATGTTCCCAGGCCACAACCTATTGCCCCGATCGTAAAAAAGATGGAAACACGGATAAAAAAGACGAGCAGTAGCACCGTTGAAGTAGTTCAGAATACCAGTATGGAAAGTGAGACGCCAATCCCACCGTCGGAGGCCCCGGCAACAATTACTCCTGAGCCTACTCCAGTTCCTGTATCTGAAACCCCATCAAACGAAGGCCCCAAATCGATAATCAATGTTGAATTTGTTCCGGTTTATCCCGGTTGTGAAGCTATGCCGTCCAATAGCCAGAAAATAGACTGTATGTCGGCTAAAATCAATGCATTCATTAATAAAAATTTTCGCAGGGAAACCTTAGAAAATCTAGCTCCCAACCAGACCCATAAAGTATACGTTCAATTTAAAATAGACACTCGCGGTTATATTACAGATGTGCGTGCTAATTCTACAGATGAGAGGCTTAAAAAGGAAGCGCAACGCGTGATAGGGCACCTTCCTGAAATGAAGCCTGGAAGACAGGGGGATAAAAATGTGGAGGTACTTTATACCGTTCCCATTACGTTCAGAATCCAATAAACCTATAACCCAAAGAACAAAGGCTCCCACTGAAAGTTGGGAGCTTTTTTTGGTTACTCGCCTTGCAAAAAATCTGTATCTTTCGTCCTCAAACGTCATAAGTCCTATGAAACACTTGATTGTTGTTCTCCTCTTTTCTTTTTCCTTGGCAGGATTAGCGCAAATACCTAAATCACAATACGAAAGATATCCTGTGTTTTCCAATTGTGCAGAAAAGGATCTTGATCATTTAGAAGGCTGTTTCAACCATACCCTTCAACAATTTGTTTATGAAAAATTTGAACTGCCCCAAAAAGTCCTACGGGAGAATTATTCGGGCAGCCTCACGGTACTTTTTGAAGTCACTAAAACGGGAGAGTTCAAAGTGCTCTATGTAGATGCCATTTATGAGGAGCTAAAGACCGAAGTGCAGAATGTGTTTTCCCTGCTCCCAAAAGTGGAGCCGGCTACTTATAGTGGAAGGCCCACTTATGTTCAATTTTCCTTGACTCTTTCCATACCTTTGGTGGCGCCCGCCAAAAGCAGTGGAGATTTGACCGTCGCTCAGGATAACGGGTTTCGTGACCACCTGACCGATGAATACGATGCTCTTGTAAATAAGCCCTATCAAAACGAAGAGTATTCCAGTAACATCAACATTCCTCTTTCTCACCACAACTACAGTCTTTTTGATCCGGCCATGAACCGTGTGGGAATAAACAGTCATACCGCGCAAAAGCCTTATCTGTACGCTGAGGTAGATAAGTATTATGACTTCGCGAAGGAAAATGAGTCCTTATTAAAGGATAAAACCTCTTGGTTTGGACGAAAGTTTTGGAATGAACATATGGTTACCATTAAGGGAGACGATTACTGGCTTACTCTGGATCCGGGAGTAGATCTGCAGGCGGGAAGAGATTTTGATGCCCATCTGGACACTTATAACAATACCCGCTTGGTCTATACCCAAGGAGGAATTGGTAGGCAGATCGGCTTTTTTGGGGTAATCTATGAAAGTCAAGGGCGGTTTGCAGATTATTTTAATCGCTATGCCGAATCCATGCCTCCAGCGGGGGGACATCCGGGGATAATTCCAGGCCGTGGTATTGCCAAGCGTTTTAAGACCGATTCCTATGACTATCCACTTGCCACTGGATATGTTTCCTATACCCCATCAAAATATTTTAACCTTCAATTAGGCCATGGAAAGACTTTTATTGGCGATGGCTATCGATCGCTGTTTGTAAGCGACAATGCTAGCCCCTATCCTTTTTTTAAATTGAATACTACTTTTTGGAAAATCAAATACACCAATACTTGGATGTCGCTTCGCGATGTGAGGCCTGAAGTAACCGAGAGTGGATCCTACCGAACCAAATATATGGCAAATCATTATTTGAGTTATAATATCACCAAACGGCTCAATCTTGGCTTTTTTGAATCGGTTATATGGGAAAACGATAACGATCGCGGTTTTGACCTCAATTATATGAATCCGGTAATTTTTTACCATTCCATTGAGTTTTCCACCGGTTCTCGAGGGGGTAATGCCCTTATTGGTCTAAGTGCCAAATACAAGATAAGCGATCGGGTGAATGGCTATGGACAATTCATTATTGACGAGTTTTCCTCCTCGGATGTTTTTAGTGGGGAGGGGAGCTATAAAAACAAGACAGGCTATCAGTTGGGATTGAAATATTACGATGCGTTTGGGCTTAAAAACTTGTTTCTTCAAGGAGAATACAATCGGGTTCGGCCCTATACTTTTTCCCACCATACCATAAATCTCAATTATGGCCACAACGATCAAACGATGGCCCATACCTTGGGAGCCAACTTCTGGGAGTTTGTGGCCATTGCACGCTATCAAGAGGGAAGATGGTTTGGCGACATAAAAACAATTTTGGCAAAACGAGGCTTAGATTTCAATACCGAAGAAGATTCCTTTTCTTATGGGGGAAATATTTACCGCTCTGAAGACGATCGTCCTTCGGAGTTGGGAAATAGATTGGCCCAAGGAAACACTACCAATTTTTTCCACGCCGAATTGCAGGCAGGTTATCTAATAAACCCAGCGACCAATCTTAAGATATACGGCAGTTTGATCTTTAGGGATTTTGACCCCAAAGAAAATACCGAAACCACTATCAGAAGCCGAACTACTTGGCTCAATTTTGGAATACGCACCGATCTGTTTAATTGGTATTACGACTTTTGAACAAGGAAAATCGCTTTATTTTATGGATCAACCTTTTTTGCCTTCCCGTTGTTTTTTTATCTGATCGTATTTTTTACGTGCTTCTTCGTTTTTCTGGATTCGATCCTCTTTGTCTGGGCTGTCTTTGACCACTGCCTTATAAATAGTGCGAAGAAAAGCTTCTCTGTTTATAAGCCCATTGCCATATCCAAGAGCATCATAGATGTTTGTGAGATCGGTCATTACGGCAACTTCATTTTCAGTCTTGCCCAGGGCTACCTGCCGGATCACTTTTTTGTAGGTGGAAGTGAGCATTTCCACCGTATCCTCTAAGTCCTTGAAAGTTCCCAAGGGCCCATGTCCCGGAATGATTTTTGTATTCTTATCAATGAGTGTAAGGGCTTTTGTTATTCCAGAGATATAGCCCTTTACACTACCCCCATTTTCTATATCGATAAAGGGATATTTCCCATTGAAGAAAACATCCCCGGTATGAAGCACGTTGTTGTTTGTGAAAAACACCATGGCATCCCCGTCGGTATGCGCTTCCGGAACGTGGAATACATATATTTTTTCACCGTTGTAATTAAACGTGAGGTCGTTGGAAAAGGTAAGTACCGGAAGCATCGCTGTTGGAATTTTTTTCTTTTCATCTCCTATAGTTGCCTGTAATCTTTTGCGGGTCATTTCTTGGGAAATAATAATAGCGCCCGTTTGGGCCATTGCCGGATTCCCCCCGGTATGATCCTCGTGGAAATGTGTATTGACCAGAAACTGAACGGCCCCATCACTTATTCTTTTGATTTCCTCCTGTACCAGCTCTATATTATCGGCATATGGGTTGTCGACCATAAAAACGCCATCATTTCCGATGCAAAGACCCATATTGCCACCCTTGCCTTGAAGCATATAGATATTGTTCGTTACTTTGAGCATGGCCATATGCATAGGTTTGCCCGTGTCGGTTTGGGAAAACGATATACAGGCATAGGAAAGAAAAAAGGAGGTAAATAAAATTCTAAACATATTGTTGGGTTTTAAAAATTGGTTGAAAATACTAAATTTACTTAAATAATGGTACAACATTGTAGATTATGTGTTGGGAAAAGTGGATAGGAAACGTATCTTTGCGCAGCCTTATAGAATATGAATTTGTCTGTTAGCCTTTCCCCAACAACTGTGCAGTCTATGCTTCGTAATTTCACTGAAATCACTAAGTTTCGGCTTTCTATCAGCGTGGTATTCTCTTCGGTGGCCGGATATTTATTGGGGGCCGATTCCACCGATTTTTTTGTGTTGTTCCTATTGTGTGTAGGAGGGTACTGTATGGTGGGCGCTTCCAATGTATTCAACCAAATAGTAGAGCGTGATTTAGATGCCTTAATGGACAGAACCAAGAACAGGCCATTACCCGCAGGGAGGATGAGTGTCCGGGCTGCTTTTATTTTGGCCAGCGTGTTGACGGTTCTGGGAATAGGGGTGCTTTATTCCATCAATCCTATTACAGCCATGTTTGGGGCGGTGTCTATCTTTATGTATGTTAGTCTGTACACGCCATTAAAGACCAGAACACCACTCTCGGTTTTTGTAGGTGCTTTCCCTGGGGCCATTCCATTTATGTTGGGATGGGTCGCAGCCAGTGGTACTTTTGGTATTGAGCCGGGTACTTTGTTTATGATCCAGTTCTTTTGGCAATTTCCCCATTTTTGGGCCATTGGTTGGTTTCTCTTTGAGGATTATAAAAAAGGCGGGTTCTATATGCTTCCTAATGGGAAAAGGGATAAAGGTACGGCCTTGCAGGTGGTGCTTTATTGCGTTTGGACCATTTTGGCCTCTCTCATTCCGGTTTTGGGAGTAACCGGAAAACTTTATCTCACTCCCGTGTCGGGAGTCTTGATAGGTTTAATTGGCCTCGGTCTCCTCTATTATGCGCTAAGACTCTATTGGCAACAGACGGCAAAGTCAGCAAAAGAGTTAATGCTGGCAAGTGTCAGTTATATTACCCTGCTTCAAGTGATATATGTGGCCGATAAATTTTTGAGGTAGTAGTTAATAATCAGTTTTATCGAATTACTTAAATGATGGCAATGAATCTTACCGAGGGGCCCGAAGAGGCCAAAATAGCAAGGGCCAAGAAGAATATTCTCTGGTTCGGAATAATCAGTCTAACGATGAGCTTCGCAGGTCTTACCAGCGCCTATGTGGTAAGTTCAGAGCGTCCCGATTGGATATCCAATTTTCAGATACCGCAGGCCTTTTACGTAAGCCTCATCCTAATCCTCATTAGCAGTGTCACATTTCACCTGGCTAAGAAAGCTGTAAAAAGAGCCCAGAACTCCCGGGGAATGGTATTGCTGGTGACTACTTTATTTCTTGGAATAGCATTTGTCTTCTTTCAATTTGTGGGTTTTTCAGAAATCATTAGGAGTGGCTATAATTTTACTGGTCCTACCAGTAGCGTAACCACTTCTTTTATTTATTTAGTTGTTTTGTTGCATGTGGCACACGTATTTGCGGGGCTGATATCCCTTTTGGTAGTAATTTATAATCATTATAAACAAAAGTATGCGAACGGTAAAACCCTTGGAATTGAACTGGCTGCGACTTTCTGGCATTTTGTCGATGCCGTGTGGATCTACCTGTTTTTGTTTTTATATTTCGTTAAATAAAAATTAAACGTATTTTTGAATCTTATTTTCTAAACCAAACTCTTTTTATGGAAGCAACTGTTGCTCAAACAGGTACTGAAGGAAAAACTTGGGGTGGAGGAGTTTCTCCCCTAAAAGCGGGTTATGGGAAAATGATGATGTGGTTTTTCATCGTTTCCGATTCCTTGACTTTTTCGGGGTTTCTATCTGCTTATGGACTATCCCGATTCAAATTTGCAGACATTTGGCCTATTCCTGACGAAGTGTTTAACGAATTCCCTTTTCTTCACGGGGTAGATGCCCCAATGTTCTATGTGGCATTTATGACTTTTATCCTTATTTTCTCCTCTGTGACCATGGTATTGGCTGTGGATGCAGGGAGTAAAATGCAGAAACACAAGGTTTCGATCTATTTGTTTCTTACCATTATAGGAGGGCTTATCTTCATTGGCTCTCAAGCCTATGAGTGGACCGGATTTATTAAAGGGGAATATGGAGCAGTTGAGACCAAAGGCGGTGAAATCCTACAGTTTTTGAATACTGAGGGTGACCGTGTAGCTTTGGAAGATTTTGCGGCAGCTTCAACCACTGAGCGCATTAGACAAACCAGCGGACAGGGAATATGGTATAAGACCGAAGAACAATTTCTACCTGATGTTTCCTATGAACAGGTAAAGAATGGTTTTCTGGCCGATGACAATCTTTTAATTAGGATACAGGAAAAGGATGAGCACGGACACCACATTGTCCTCTCACGGCAAGAATCAGTTGATAAATTGGTAAAGGATGGGCAGTTGATTGTCCAGGGAGCTAATCTACGTCATAATGAATATGGACATCCCTTGTTTGCAGACTTCTTTTTCTTTATTACCGGATTTCACGGATTCCACGTGTCCATTGGAATCATGCTTAATTGCATTATTTTCCTCAATGTTATTCTGGGAACCTATGAACGTCGCGGACATTATGGCATGGTGGAAAAGGTGGGGCTGTATTGGCACTTTGTTGATTTGGTCTGGGTTTTTGTATTTACATTCTTTTATCTTGTTTAGAATTACAATCTTGAAAAAATGACACACGAAAAGTATTATCCACACGAGCATAAATTGGCAATCTTTAAGGGCTCTTTAAGTTTTAGCTCGAACGTTCATAAGATTTGGGGAGTATTTGTACTTCTTTCCATTGTAACTATTGTCGAGGTTACCCTTGGGATTCTTCGCCCCGATTTTCTCGAGATGCATCACTTTATGTCTCTAAAACTCTTAAACTGGGTTTTTGTCATCCTGACCATTGTAAAAGCCTATTATATCACCTGGGATTTCATGCACATGCGCGATGAAACAAACGGTCTGCGCAGAGCTGTAGTTTGGACTGGGGTGTTTTTGATAGCCTATTTGGTTGCGCTTCTATTAATTGAGGGTGATTATATTTACGAAGTGTTTAAAAATGGTTATATAAAATTCAACTTCTAACAATCAACTTATAATTTTAAAACCCTCGATCTTTCGGGGGTTTTTTAAATCTACTTTCCCAAAATTAACGACCAAAAGGTTGCCAAAGGCCTTTATTGGGCTTATTTTTGTAGCCATAATTTTCCTGCCCTCATGAAAAAATACATAGTGCTCGGTATTCTTTTCGTCTTGCCCATTACGGCCTATGTGTTCTTTGCCCTCAGCACAAACTACTTTAGGCCCCTTCCTGTTCTTACACCCAATGTCATGGAGATCGATGGCTTTGAAACGGCTGATGGGCAACCTGTACGTTTGGAAAACCACATTACAATCTTGGGTTTTTTTGGGGAGGATTTAGAAGCTCATCGAGCTTATGCTTATAATCTGGCCCATAAAATTTACAGTAAAAATTATAAATTCAAGGAATTTCAGTTTGTGATACTTCTTCCAAAGGGAACTGAGGACCAGGCTCGTAACATTGAGGAAAAGATTCAAGAGATCGCTCCCACCGATACGTGGTTGTTTGCCTTTGGCGAGGATCAAAAGATATCTGAAGTTTTTAATTCACTGGACACTGATTTTACTCTGGACAAAAGCTATTCCACTCCGTATGTATTTATTATTGATAAGGAGCGCAACCTCCGAGGTCGTAATGACGACAAGGAAAAAGGGATTATGTATGGTTTCGATTCCAGTGAGATTTCAGAGATCAACAATAAGATGAGTGACGACGTAAAAGTGCTTTTAGCGGAATACCGGCGTGCCTTGAAAAAATATGGTTCGAACAGGGAAATTTAGACCCTATCAAAATTCTGTATTTTTTGCCCGGACAATGGGTAAGTGAAATAAAAAATTGTTCTATAGATAAAATATAAATTGGATGAAAAAAAGTTATTCTTATATCGGCATTTCCTTCATCATTTTGATTTTTGGTATTTGGGCGGTTCCCAAAATTGTCGATAGCCTTTCCAAACCCGATATGGCGACAATAGGTACGGTTCCCGAATTTAGTTTTACAGATCAAAATGGCAAGACCATTACCAATGAAGATTATCGAGGGAAAGTGTATGTGGTTGAATTTTTCTTTACCACCTGCCCGGATATATGCCCCATAATGACGGAGAATATGATTAAGATACAGAATGAATTTTTAGGAAATCCAAACGTAGGGATTGCCTCTTTTACAATCGATCCCAATCACGACACTCCGGAAGTGCTGAAAAAGTACGCCGAGAAAAAGGGAATTACCAAATTACAATGGCATTTGCTTACTGGAGATAAAGATCAAATATTTAAGTTGGCCAATGAAGGGTTTAAATTGTATGTAGGAGAAACACCAGAATCGGATCCGGGCTTTGAACATTCAGGATTATTCGCGCTTATAGATCAAGAAGGAACTATTAGGTCCCGAAAGGATAAAAATGGGAATCCCCTAATTTATTATGATGGATTGGATAGCAAGGGAATCCAAATGTTAAAGGAGGACATCCGAAAATTATTATAGAACGTATGCAAGTGACCGCACGTAAAAGCAAAAAATACACCATTTGGATTTGGGTCCTCTCCATAGCTATTCCGCTCTTGGTCGCCATTTTATTTTCGGTGAGAATTCCCGGAGTGGAACGACTGGGCTTTCTCCCTCCTATATACGCTTCTATCAATGCGGTTACGGCCTTAATCTTGATTACGGCGGTATACCATATAAGAAGAGGAAATATAAAAATCCATGAACGTCTGATGAAAACAGCCATTGGTCTGTCCGTACTGTTTTTAACCTTATATATGCTATACCACATGACCGCCGATTCAACTCCCTATGGCGGGGAGGGAATATTAAAATATTTTTATTATGTTGTTTTGATAACCCATATTTTATTATCGGTGGTGATTATTCCTTTTGTGCTGGTAACTTTTATTAGGGCTATCTCAGGGAATTTTTATCAGCACAGGAAAATAGCCAGAATTACCTATCCCCTATGGTTGTACGTGGCCATTAGTGGAGTAGTTGTTTATTTGCTGATATCGCCGTATTATTAAATTTGTGGAGAAATGGCCTTCCCTTGAATGTTTTCTAAAAAATTATTCGGGAAGTTCGTAAATTGAATTTCAATGTAATTATGAAAACCAAGATTTTTATAATCCTTATTCTTTTGTTTCTGGTGGTTATACCTGCGGAAGCCCAATGTGCTATGTGTAGAGCGGTACTGGAAAGTGAGGAAGGAGGAGAGGCAGCAAAGGGAATTAATAACGGTATTATGTATCTTATGATCTTTCCGTATATCTTGGTCGCCGGTGTAGGCTATGCGGTGTACCGAAATCGTAAAAGGGCCAGGGAAAAGGGGGAGCTCTAAATTTCTTGCTTCTTCCGTTTCCCCAGATGTAACAATTCTTGCCTTTTTCAGTCTTATCAATAGCGTTTGCCCTTCCGTTCCCAATCCTTAAACAAAATTTAATAATAAGTGGGGTATTCTCCATGTCATCTGTAAGCCAATAATTTCAATATGATAGAAATTAAAAACCTTCACAAGTCATACCACATGGGCAAAAACTCCCTCCACGTTCTGAAGGGAATAAACTTTTCGGTTTCTGAAGGTGAAATGGTTTCTATTATGGGCTCTTCAGGTTCGGGAAAATCTACATTGCTGAACATCCTGGGAATTCTTGACGAGGCTGATGAAGGAACCTATACCTTGGACGGCACTCTGATAAAAAATCTAAATGAAAAGGTAGCGGCACGTTACAGGAATAAATTCTTGGGGTTTATATTCCAGTCCTTCAATTTAATCAATTACAAGTCAGCATTGGAAAATGTTGCAATGCCGCTCTATTATCAAGGGGTCAAGAGAAATGTAAGGGTGGAGAAGGCCATGCATTATTTGGAGAAGGTAGGCCTTGCCAATTGGGCATCGCATCTTCCAAATGAGCTTTCCGGAGGGCAAAAACAACGGGTGGCCATTGCCAGAGCCCTGGCCAGTGATCCAAAAGTACTCTTGGCCGATGAGCCTACGGGGGCGTTGGATACCAAAACCTCATATGAAGTGATGGAGCTTATTCAGGGAATCAATGACGAAGGAAAAACCATCCTTATTGTAACCCACGAAAAAGATATTGCGCATATGACCAAGAGAATTGTCAATTTGAAGGATGGATTGATTATCGACGATTCTAAAGTAACACAAGTCCGCGCCAAATCTGAGATGTATGTTTAATATCGAACGCTGGCAGGAAATATTTGAAACCATTCGCAAAAACAAATTGCGGACTTTTCTTACAGGTCTTTCCGTGGCCTCTGGTATTTTTATTTTAGTTATTCTTCTCGCTATCGGCCAGGGAATGCAAAATGGAGTTTCAAAGGAGTTTGAAAATGATGCAGCCAATCGAATTAGTGTCTGGACTGGGGTTACTTCGGAAGAATACAAGGGATTGAACCCGGGAAGGAGGATTGAAATGGACAATCGCGATTATGAGTTGGCGGTGAGGAAAAATGAAGATAAACTGGAGTATAAATCTGGAGTTTACAGCATCTGGGGAGCCTTGACCTCATATCAAAATGAAAACGGAAGCTACCGGATAGAAGGAGTGAGTGGCGACTATCAATTTTTGGAAAACGAAACTTTGGTCGCGGGTCGATATCTTAATCCTAGTGACCTCGATTCGTATGAGAAAGTGGCAGTGATAGGTAATCGAGTGTATTTGGATCTTTTTAAGGGAAAAGATGCCTTGGGGGAATATGTGGATATAACCGGAATCAAATTTAAGGTAGTGGGGGTGTATACCGACCCGGGTGGAGAACGGGAAGAAACTAGGATTTTTATCCCCCTGACCACTTCTCAAAGAGTTTTTAATGCTGGAGGTAAATTGCGATCGCTTGCTTTTTCTCTCAAAGGTTTTAATACCTATAAAGAAGCCTTGGCTGCCTCCAATGCATTTTCGGCTCAATTGGAATCCGATTTAAAGGTGGCCCATACCGTTGCCCCCAATGATAAACGAGCCATAAACGTAAATAATTCCCTTGAAAATATGAAGCGATTTTACGACCTGAGTAAAATGATTCGATGGTTTTTTTGGGGCGTGGGCATATGTACCATTATAGCAGGTGTTGTGGGAGTAAGCAATATCATGTTGATCATTGTAAAGGAGCGAACCAAGGAAATAGGAATTAGAAAAGCTATTGGGGCCCAACCGTGGTCAATTATTGGGATGATACTCCACGAATCCATTTTCGTCACGGCGATGGCAGGGTTTATCGGCCTACTTTGCAGTCTGTTTTTAATACAAATGGCCGGTCCTTTGATTGAAACAAATTTTATCAGCAATCCATCTGTAGATTTTTCCGTAGCGATAATTACCGTGTTCATTCTTATTATTGCGGGAGCTGTAGCTGGTTTTTTTCCAGCGTATCGCGCTGCCAATATAAAACCTGTAGAAGCGTTGCGCGATGAGTAGTTTATTCAGTAGGGACAGTTGGGCAGAGATTATCGAAGCTTTGAGCAGCAATTGGTTCCGAACCATCCTAACGGCTTTTGGGGTGTTATGGGGTATATTTATTCTGGTAATTTTACTGGCGGCCGGCAACGGGCTGGAAAATGGCATAAAACAAGCGTTTACAGGGATGGCGACCAATTCCATGTTCATGTGGGCACAAAACATATCGCAGCCTTACAAGGGCTTGCCAAAAGGGCGCCGATATAATTTTAAACTGGACGACGTGCAGGCAATCAAGCAACAAGTGCCCGGACTTCAATTTGTTTCGCCCAGAAACCAGTTGGGCGGATTTAGAGGAGGTAATAATGTGGTGCGTGGATTGCAATCGGGTGCTTTCAACATATATGGCGATTATCCGGAGATTACACAGCAACAACCCATGGAGATTACCTCTGGACGGTTTATCAATTATTCCGATATTAAGGAAAAACGCAAAATTGCCATCATAGGGAAAGGAGTGCAAACGGCATTGTATGATCCAGGCGAGGAAGTGATTGGCACGTATTTAAAAATTAGCGGGGTTAACTTTATGGTGGTGGGCACCTATAAGAAAATTGGGCAAAGCGGCGGTGATGCCGAGGAAAACCAGAAAGAAATCTATGTGCCCTTTACCTCGTTCTCCCAAGCTTTTAACATGGCCGACATCGTTGGTTGGATGGCTATAACGGCGAAGGATGGGTTTTCCATTACCGATTTAAAATCACAAGTATTCGATGTGATAAAAACTCGACATTCCATTGCGCCTACCGATGATAGGGCGGTAGGTAATTTTGACCTGTATCAGGAATACAACAAGATCACTGGATTGTTCACCGCCTTGAATTTCGTGGCTTATTTTGTAGGAATTTTAGTATTGATTTCGGGCGTAATAGGAATTAGTAATATCATGCTCATCGTGGTGAAGGAACGCACAAAGGAAATTGGGATTCGACGGGCACTGGGAGCAACCCCTTGGAGTATTCGTTCACAGATTTTGCTGGAATCTATATTTTTGACCATTATTTCGGGAATGGCCGGGATTATTCTGGCCACTGGAGTTTTGGCATTCGTCAATTATGAACTGTCTCAGATGGACACCTCAGATATGATGTTTATCAACCCATCGGTGAATATTGGTGTGGTTTTCATTGCTTTGATCATTTTAATAGTTTCAGGGCTCTTGGCCGGATTGATACCTGCCCAGAATGCAATTAAGGTAAAACCGGTGGAAGCACTACGAACTGAGTAAAAAGAATTTTTAACCTAAAGATTTCCGCGAAGGCGGAAAAATACTATGAAAAGAACAAGAACCATAATTATCCTTATAACCATAGTCGTGTTTTTTGCCGCGTCAATGTTTTGGCTATATTCAAAAAATATGGAGGATCCCATTGTTTATTCCACCGAAACTCCCAGTATGGGAACGATAGTGAAGAAAACGGTTGCTACGGGAAGTATTGTTCCAAAGGAAGAGGTCCTTATAAAGCCTAATATTTCCGGTATTATAGACCAAATTTATGTGGAAGCTGGGCAAGTAATCCAGGCTGGCGATTTGATAGCAAAGGTAAAGGTGGTGCCAAATGTATCTTCTTTAAACAGTGCTAAAAGTAATATTAACAGTGTGCGCACTCAGGTAGAAACCGCCCGCTTGTCTTTTGAAAATCAAAAAAGCATCTATAATCGTCAAAAGGAGTTATTCGAGAAGGGAGTTATTTCCGCCAACGAATTTGACAATGCCCAATTGGCCTTTGATCAAGCCCAGCAGAGATTGAAACAGGAACAGGTAAGCCTGACGGCGGCCAGACAGAACTACGACATCATAAAAACAGGGACCACAAGTGGATTGGGTGCCTCGGCCAATACTGAAATTCGCGCAACAGTATCTGGAATGGTTTTGGACGTACCGGTCAAAACGGGAAATCAAGTTATCGAATCGAACAATTTTAATGAGGGAACGACCATTGCCACCTTGGCCGATGTGGATAAAATGATTTTTGAAGGCAAGGTGGATGAAAGCGAAGTGGGAAAAATTAAGGAGGGCCTTCCCCTGGAAATCACCGTGGGCGCGCTTCAAGACAAGACGTTCGATGCAGAGCTGGATTATATTGCCCCAAAAGGAGTAAATGAAAATGGGGCGATCCAATTTGAAATCAAAGGAACCTTGAAGAAATTGGATACTGCACATACGTTTATTCGGGCCGGACTCAGTGCCAATGCATCCATTATCCTGGCCAAAGCTGAAAATGTACTTACTGTTAAAGAAGCGGTGATACAATATGATCCTCAAACCAAAAAACCATTTGTGGAAGTTCAGGTAGGGGATCAAAAATTTGAACGTCGAAATGTGGAATTGGGCATCAGTGACGGTATTGATGTAGAGGTAAAGGATGGCCTTTCCAAAGACGATAAGGTAAAGGTATGGAATCAACTGAAACCCGCAATTCCATCGGGGAGGGGATAGATATTGCATTTAACTGGCAGATCAGTAAAGAAGGATATTTTTATCGAAACTGTAACGCAATTGGAACCTATAAGACATATTAAATAACCAGAGAAGTTTATGAAGAAGCTAACGATTCTATGTTTCCTTGTTGTATCGAATATTTCGATATATGCCCAAACCAAGAAATGGACCTTGGAGGAATGCGTTGCGCATGCCCTTGAAAATAATATTTCCATCAAGCAGAGTGAGCTGGATTTGGAAAGTACCGAAGCCGATAAATTACAGGCGATCGGCAACTTCTTACCTACACTAAATGCAAATGCCAGTGCGTCCAAAAACACAGGTTTGAGTTTGAACCCTACCAACAACCGATTGGAAAACACTACCTTAGGTTCGGCCTCAGGAGCGATAAATGTGGGTTTAACTTTATTTGACGGACTTAGAAACTTTCGCCAATTGCAACGCGCAAAACTCGCGAAACTTGCAGCCGAGTATAGGTTGGATAAAATGAAGGACGATATTGCGCTTACGGTGGCAAATTCCTATTTACAAGTTCTTCTTAATAAAGCAAATCTGGAAGTGGCACAATCTCAGAATGTGGTTACCCAGCAGCAATATCAGCGAACCAGTGAATTAGTGGATGCCGGAGTACAGCCGCGTGGTGATCTTTTGGAGATCAGAGCAACTGACGCCAGCGAGAGACAAAAGATTGCCGTTGCAGAGAATACCGTAAGAATTTCCCTAATAAGCTTGGCCCAACTATTACTTATTAAGGATTATTCCAATTTTGACATTGCTGAAAGGGAATATGAGATTATCGACGGGGGAATTGCCAATCTGGATGTTTCGCAGATAATTGCAAGTGCAAAAGAAAGCCGTTCAGAAGTGAAGATAGCCCAGAAAAATGTGGAACTTGCCGAAAAGGATTTACAGGTTTCTCGTGGAGCCTACTATCCCACACTGTCGGCATTTTTTGGATACAATACCCGATATGCGGATAACGATCCTTTAGAGCGCAGCTTCAGGGAACAATTATATCTCAATGATGGTATTGGTTATGGACTTCAATTAAATGTTCCCATATTCAATGGTTTTTCAGCACGAAGCAATGTAATGCGGAATAAGATCAACCTTAAAAATACCAAATATCAATTGGAGCAAACTGAATTAGATCTTGAATCCAGTGTATATCAAGCCTATGTTGATGCGAAAGGAGCCTTGAAGGCCTTTGAAGCTGCCGAGGCTGCTATGGAATCACAAGAACTGGCTTATCAATATGCGAAGGATAAATTTGATGTGGGCCTGACAAATGCCTTTGATTTTAGTCAGGCAAAATTGCGCCATGATGATTCAAAAATGGAACTGAACAGGACAAAATTCGATTATATTTTTAAATTGAAAGTGTTGGAGCTATATTTTGGTGTTCCCCCAAGTGAATTAAAATTTTAAGTATGAAGAAAAAATCGCTTATCTGGATTTCTGTTGGTATCGTCTTGCTCATTGTAGTACTTATCGTGGGGAAAAAGGCTGGTTGGTTTGGAAAATCAGGAGATTACAAAGAAGTAGAGGTTACCACCATCGAGCCTATCAATATAACGGAAACAGTAGCTGCCACAGGAAAAATACAACCTGAAGTGGAAGTGGCTCTTTCCTCGGAGGTCTCAGGGGAAATCATCGAACTTCCCATCCGCGAAGGGCAAACGGTGGAAAAAGGCGATCTCTTGGTGAAGATTAATCCAGATCTTATCCAAGCTGCAGTGAGCCAGTCGCAGGCGGGATTGCAAAATGTAAAGGCCCAATTGGCCCAAGCCGAGGCGAGCGAAAAGAATGCTAAATTGAACTATGAGCGCAATAAAGTACTTTTTGAAAAGGGAGTCATTTCCAAATCAGAATGGGATAAGTCCGTGGCTGATTACGATATGGCTCAGGCCAACAGAAAAGCGGCCTACTACAGTGTGCAGAGTGCCGCCGCCAATGTCAAGCAATCGGTAGATAATTTATCTCGTACTACTATTTATTCCCCTAGGGCGGGTACCATTTCAAAGCTATCCGTAGAACTGGGTGAGCGAGTGGTTGGAACTGCTCAGATGGCTGGAACCGAGATTGTGAGAGTGGCAGACCTGCGGAACATGGAAGTAGTGGTAGATGTAAATGAAAACGACATTGTTAAAGTGTCTGTTGGCGACTCGACAAAAGTGGAAGTGGATGCCTACCTAAAAAGGGAATTTAAGGGAGTGGTCACTGAAATAGCTAATAGTGCAGAAACAGCCCTAAGCGCAGATCAGGTCACTAATTTCAAGGTAAAGGTTCGCATCTTGCCCCAGTCTTATGCCGATCTTACCGAAGGAAAACCCGAAAGCTATTCCCCATTTCGTCCTGGAATGACTGCCACCGTTGATATAGTAACCAATAGGAAAAAGGATGTTCTTGGAGTTCCTATTAGTTCCATAGTTATTAAAACCGATACTACCGCTACAAAGAAGGATGTTACCGTTCCAAAGAATAATACGGCCACCGCCGAAAAATTTGAAGCGGTCTATGTAAAAGAAGGGGAAATAGCCAAATTGCGGGTGGTTAAAACCGGAATTCAAGACGATTCAAACATCGAGATTGTCTCGGGTTTGAAAGAGGGGGAAACGGTAATCACCGGACCCTACAACACCGTGACAAAAATTTTAAAGCCCGGTGACAAAGTGCAGGTATCTTCGCCCAAAGATAAAAAAGACCGATAATGGCCATTATACTTTGTCTGGAAACGGCTACCACCAATTGTTCGGTTGCTTTGTCATCGAATGGAAAAGCAATTGCCATTCGCGAAGAAAACAATCAAAAATTTTCTCACGCAGAGAAACTTCACGTATTTATTGAAGAAGTACTTGCCGAGGCCAAGATTGATAAAAGCCAGTTGGAAGCTGTAGCGGTGAGCAAGGGACCAGGGTCTTATACCGGACTTCGAATTGGCGTTTCTGCGGCCAAGGGTCTTTGTTTTGCCTTAGATATTCCCTTGATCTCTACATTTACCTTAGAAGTCCTGGCGCAGCAGGTAAAAAACGATGATTGTTACGTCATCCCATTGATCGACGCTAGGAGAATGGAAGTGTATTCCGCAGTTTTTGATGCTCAAGGAAAACAAATTCGCAAAACGGAAGCCGAGATATTGGACGAAAATTCCTTTTCAAAATACTTAGATGAGAAAAGAACTATTTTCCTGGGAGATGGATCAAACAAGTTTAAGGCTATCTGTAGTCATAAGAATGCCATCTTTTTGATGGATAAATATCCCAGTTCCCTCAATATGGCTCCCCTGGCAGAGAAGAAATTAAAAAGAAATGATACAGAAGATGTTGCTTATTTTGAACCTTTTTACCTAAAGGAATTTCTGTCTGGATAGATCTATTACAGTGAATCGAAATGGCCTACCAGCGGTTCTCTGGACCAAGTCCATATTTTTAATATAATTTAAAACAAACAATTAGTTTATCGCGTAAACTTTAAAAGCAAAAAGCGATATCTAAGATACCGCTTTTGGGTTTAATTGTGTTTAAAAAATAGAGCTATAGCAACGAGTCGAAATGAGTGATTGCTTTTATCAAATCAGATTCCTTCCCTAAGTCCAGTTTGTTTTTCTTAACAAAATCTTTCATCTCCTTTTTCTTACTGTCCATCATTTTCAGGATTTTGGATTTGGAGCTGGGCATTTTTAAAAACGTTCCATCCTGGACAAGATAGTACGTAGTGGTCTTTTGAAAAGAGGGAGGGGTGTCCCTGCCATAGGTAGACTGAGCCTTTTTTGGCTCCCGGAATTCTGCAGTTACTTTTTTATAGAGATCATAGGTTTTCCCATCGGTCAGCACATTAAAATAGCCACCTTTTTCATTGGAACCTTGATACGGAATAAACACATAAAGATCCTGTCCCATTTTCACAAAGATACTCGGGTCCTTCACTAAGGCCCCGTAGGCCTCGTCAGAAGCATTCTTTTTGATCTCAATCTCGTCTGCGAATGCGTTATAACGCATCGGCACACCAGACTTTATAAGTTGATCCTCCTGATAAATATTTCCATTTACAAAACTGGGGTTTGCATAGGCCTCATCTTTTATTACATCAAATTCAGCCTCGGTCAGGCCAAATGCCAAAGATTTTTGATTAATATCTATGGTTCGAGAGTAAAAATCATACTGGCTTTTCGCTGATTGCGCAAAAGTTGCTACCGTGGAAAAGATCAGTAATGCAAGTGTTATTAATTTTTTCATTTTAAAAATTTTATAGGTGTTATTAAATATAGTTTAATTAAAAGCAAATATCAAGCCGATTTTTAAACTTGATCGGAATTGTAAATATGAAGGTCCTGTTGAGGGTAAGGAATGGTAATTCCAGAGGCCTCAAGCCGTATTTTGGCCTCCTCTAAAACCAACCAGTGAAGGTTCCAAAAATCCTCGTTCTTGGCCCAATACCGCAGCGTTAGGTCCACCGAGCTTTCACTTAGTGCCGCTACCGCTACCATGGGCATTTTATCTTCGGTTTTAAGAACGGTTTCCTGTTCCATCACCAGATTTAAGAGAATTTTCTTGGCTTCTTTTAAATTTTCCCCGTATCCTATACGGAAAGACAAGTTTTCGCGCCGAACCCCGAGAACGCTGTAGTTTACTATTTTATCGTTGCTCAGTTTGCCATTGGGAACGATAGCCAACTGATTCCCGAAAGTTGAAATCTTTGTATTGAAAATCGAAATTTCCTGTACTGAGCCGTCCACTCCTTGGGCACTTATCCAATCGCCCACTTTAAAAGGTTTTAGCAACAATATTAAAACCCCACCAGCGAAATTGGATAAAGAGCCTTGTAGTGCCAAGCCTATCGCTAGTCCTGCCGCCCCAATGATGGCAACCAATGAGGCCGATTCCACCCCTAACTTGGTAACCACGAGGACAAAAAGCAATATTTTCAAGCCCCAATTGATGAGGCTTGCAATAAAATTTTCCAGCGTGGGATCATAATCCTTTTTGTCAAAGAATTTCCTGACCAGCTGGTTTATCATTTTAATTATCCAGATACCGACCAGTAGGATCAGGATTGAGGCAATGAGGCTTGGCAAAAAATCGATTAATTTCTGCGCGTATCTTTCCACATAAATATCCCAGTCTCGAAGATTTTCCATAAAATTTCTATTGTTTCTTAATTATTTTAATTGCTTGTCTTGTTTCTTCTACAGGTAATTGGCAGGTATTGTTCACACATACGTATATAAGAGTGGCATCGTCCACATATCGATTTTGGAAAAGAGGACCATCGTTTTCAACAAGGCTGCCAGCCATAATTTTATTGGGCAGGTAGTGTACACTCAATGTTTTGATTTTCTCCAGGGCATCGTTTCCCACAATTACAACTTCATAAAATTTCTCTTGATAATTACTCAACAGATCCAACCAGTTTGAAAATCCGCTCGGATATTGCTCTATTTCATCCAAGACATTCTTCAACATTTGGTGCGATACCTCTTCATATTCCTTGTTGCCATAGTATTTGGAAAGAAAAAAAAGGTTTTTGGCCATTACCGAATTGGAGGAGGGGATTACATTGTCGCGATATTCAAAATTCCGCACCACGATTGCCGGATCTTCTTTGGAAGTGAAATGGAACATACCTTTCTCTTTGTCGAAAAAATTGATCAAGGTGTACTGGCTCAACTTTTTGGCCATATTTAACCATTTGTCATCAAGGGTCACTTGATAGAGAGCTATAAAACTTTCGATGGTTAAGGCATAGTCCTCCAGAAATCCATTGATACTGCTTTTCCCATTCTTATAGTTATGAAACATCGCCCCGTTTTCCTGTATCTGTACGGTAGATAGAAATGCTGCGTTGTCGAGTGCTCTTTTTAGATATTCCGGTTGGTTAAAAGCCTTGTAGGCATCAATATATCCCTTTAACATCAGGGCATTCCACGAGCTAAGGGTCTTATCGTCTAACCGGGGTTTTGAACGTTTATTGCGATGGGAAAGCAGCATCTCTTTCCAGTTCTTCTTCTTATGTTTTAGAGCAACTGAGCTGAGTCCAAATTCTTTTTCAATTTCCAAATCACTCTTTTTACGGATGAGAACGTAATGGTTGTTTTCCCATTTTCCGTAACTGTTCACATTGTAATATTCCTTAAAAAGGGGGAAATCCTCTTTCAATAAACCCTGTAATTCTTCCACAGTAAAAACATAAAACGCACCCTCTTCCAATTTGCCGTTTTCGTCCTTGCTATCGGCATCCAAGGAAGAAAAAAAGGCACCTTCGGGATTGGTGAGATCGCGATCTATGAACTCCAAGGTTTCTTTTACCACCTGTTTGTAAAGTGGATTTTTGGTCACCTTATAGGCGTTGCTGTAAAGACTGACAAGCTGGGCATTGTCATAGAGCATTTTCTCAAAATGGGGGATGTGCCATTTTCGATCGGTGCTATATCGGGAAAAACCACCGCCAATTTGGTCATACAGCCCTCCGTATGCCATTTTATCGAGAGTGAGTGATACAAATTCCAACAATGTGCCATCGTCCTGACCTACCGCTCTCCGCAAGATGAATTCTAGATTGTTTGGCATCATAAACTTGGGGGCTCCTTTAAATCCACCATAGTCAAGGTCGAAATTCTGCGATAATTTTTTGACGACTAAAGCGATAGGATATTTTTTAAGATCGACCTCTTTGGTGTTTAGATGGACTAGATCCATGTTTTTGATTCCCTCTTCCAGCCGATTTGCATAGGAAAGAAGTTTTTGAGGCTCCTCTCTATAAAGTTCTTGCAGTTGCTCCAAGGCATTTATCCAGTCTTCCTTTCTGAAATATGTGCCTCCCCAGACGGGTCTTCCATCTGGAAGTGTCACTACATTGAGTGGCCAGCCAGCGCTACCGGTCATCAATTGTACAGCGTTTATATACGTTTGGTCAACGTCTGGCCGTTCTTCGCGGTCTACCTTAACCGAAATAAAGCCCTTGTTCATGACCGCTGCTACCGTGGTGTCCTCAAAACTTTCGTGTTCCATGACGTGGCACCAATGGCAAGCGGCATATCCTATGCTAATGATCATTAGCTTTTTATGCTCTTTCGCTTCCTGAAGTGTGGTTTCATTATAGGCTTTCCAATTTACCGGATTGTGTGCGTGCTGCAACAAATACGGACTGGATTCGTGAATTAAATCGTTTGTAAAAGGAGGTGTTTTCAAAGATTTATTTTTAGGTGAAGTACAACCGTAAATACCAAAAAGAATCAAAATAGGTAGAAGGGTGCGCATCAGGGACTTTGTATAAAAGCAAAAATACGCTTTTGAAAGATCAAGAGCGTATTTTTTAGATAGAATAGGGAATTTAACTTACCTCAAATGTGATTTTTACGTTTACCCGGTAATGGGTGATATTATTTCCATCTACCACGCAACTTTGCTCTTTTACATATACGGAACGGATATTTTTTACTGTTTTGGAAGCTTCTTTAACTGCATTTCTCGTTGCATCTTCCCATCCTTCTTTCGAATTTGCTAACACTTCAATTACTTTTAATACTGCCATAATTCTTTGGTTTTTTTTTTAAAAATTAAAACATCAAGATACAATAATAAAAAAACAAACATTTAAAAATTAAGTTAAACCCTTTGTGTTACTGCAGATAAAAAAGAGATTCTAGCTCGTTATAGCGTCACGGCTATCCATTTATGGCAATTACCGTGTCTATTTTATTGGGAAGCAGTTGCTTCAATACCGATTCTATGCCATTTTTAAGAGTGGCGGTGGACGATGGACATCCACTGCAAGCTCCTTGTAATATCACTTTTACTGTTTTGGTTCGGGAGTCAAAGGAATCCAAGGATATATTTCCGCCATCGGTTTCCACAGAGGGTTTAATGTATTCATCCAGGATTTTGATTATTTCCTTTTCAAATTCGCTGTGCGTTTTTAAAGGACTTACCAAGCGTGAGTTCTTCGGTTCCACCTTGGCGTTTAAGCTCTTATTGTTGATTATTGGTTCTTTGGTTTCCAGAAATCTTCTGATGAACTCGCGCAATTCCATCATTATTTCTTGCCATTCCACTTCCTCATATTTTGTTACCGAAATATAATTGTTGTTGAAGAATACTTCTTTTACAAAAGGAAATTTAAGCAGTGCCTGGGCTAGGGGCGAATTGATTACTTCTTCAATATTTTTAAATTCATAAACTTCTGAAGCCAATTTCTTGTTGGCCACAAATTTCATTACTGCGGGATTTGGCGTACTTTCAGCGTATACGGTAATAGGAGCTTTTTTTGGAGGGAGTGGCGCTAATAGTACAGGTCTTCCTGAATCGAGATAATCTAATATGGAATCGGCTACCTCTTGCTGTACATCTTCCCAAGCCAGGATATCGTGTTTTTCAATGGCGATGAAATTTTGTGAGATATAAACCGTTTTTACAAAAGGGAGATAAAACAACTGTTGGGCTAAAGGACTTTGTTCAGCCTCCTCTGCGCTGTGAAATTCGTAGCTGGACGATTTTGTGAGGAATGAGTTTGCAGTGAATTTAAGAATATGTGGATTGGAAGTTTTGGAAATCTCTATGTTAAATTGGGACATGGCAATAATTTTTTTGCAAAAATATAAAAAGAAAAACATTGTATTCGATATATTTGGCGATGATACATCGAATTTGGCACTAAAAATAGGATGCCGCCTTAAATTTACTCTCTTATTAAGAAATGACAGTAATACATTTTATATTATTGGTAATGTCAATGGTGGTGCATCCACAAAAATCTATATCTTTAACCGCTTTTAAAGTTGCCCGAGACAATTGGGCGGTGCAGGCCTTTAAAGCAAAGACAACTTTTTTTGACCAGATACTTGAATCGAGTTGTCTTTGGTTGCTGGTACCTAAAAGAGTTGGTATGGAGGCTTCCAAAGGATGTTTTACCTAAAAAGATAAACAGAAAAATGAATAGTAAACAAATCCCCCTCATCTTATTTTTGCTGGTTTCCCTGTTTGGATTTTCCCAAGATGGAATTCCAATTTATTCTGATTATTTCGCCGATAATTTATATCTGATCCATCCATCTATGGCCGGTGCAGCCACCCACAATCAACTTCGGCTTACGGCTCGGCAGCAGTGGTTTGATCAAAAGGAAGCGCCCAACCTTCAAACCCTTAGTTTTAATGCCCGTTTGGGGGAACGATCGGGAGTAGGTGCCATTGTTTATAACGATAAAAATGGGTACCATTCGCAAACCGGCGGCTATCTTACCTACGCCCACCATATAATGTTTTCCAGGAGTGAAGCAGATCTCAATCAATTGTCTTTTGGAATAAGCGCTGGGATTACGCAGTCGCGTCTGGATGAAACTCATTTTGACCTCACCGATTTTGACCCGATAATTGCTGGGATAATGCAGAGTACGTCCTATTTTAATGTGGATGCCGGGGTATCATATAACTTCCTGGATTTTTCAAGTCATTTTACAGTTAAAAACATCATTTTTCAAAATAGATCCATCTATTCTGAAAAATATGAATCGAACAATCAAAGGAAATACCTCATATCTGCTGCCTATGCCATAGGGCGTTATGGTGCAGATTGGAGTTATGAGCCTTCTTTTCTCTTTCAATGGGCTGAACGCACCGGAGAAAAGGCGATTGATGTAAACTTTAAAGCATACAGGCAGATGGATTTCGGCAGATTATGGGGTGGAATTTCATATCGCAGAAGTTTTGACGGAGCCGAATACCTGGATGGCAGTGAAATAAAGGGGCAGAAACTACAATACATTACTCCTGTGCTGGGGATCAACTACAAAAACTTCCTATTTGCCTATACCTATTCATACCAGGCTGGAAACGTTAAATTTGAAAGTGGGGGATTTCATCAAATCACTCTTGGATATGACTTTTTGGGGGGGCGTTCCGAACCGTATGACTGTAATTGTCCTGCCATTAATTAAGGCGCTGCTCTTATTGATATACCCTGTTAAGTGGAGCCTGATCAGTTTTAATTTTAATGCGTTGTCCCCCTATTCGAGCGGTGTTTATAAATCTTAGTATATGGTCATTAAATCAGTAAATGGAAAGGAGCCTCAAATTCCCGATGATTGCTTTATAGCTGAAAATGCTACCATTGTTGGAGATGTTGTTATGGGAATGGAATGCAGTGTGTGGTTTAATGCGGTTATTCGGGGGGATGTAAATAGTATTAACATAGGTAATAAGGTAAACATCCAGGACGGTGCTGTGATTCATGCTACTTATAAAACCTCTCCAACTAACATAGGAAACAATGTTTCCATTGGCCACAACGCCATTGTACATGGGTGCACCGTTCAAGATAATGTGTTAATAGGAATGGGGAGTATTGTTATGGATGATTGTGTGATTGAAAGCAATAGTATCATCGCTTCGGGTGCAGTGGTTTCTAAAAACACCAAGGTTGAAAGTGGAACTGTTTATGCTGGAATCCCCGCTCGAAAGATTAAGGAGATAAGTCCAGAGCTGAGCAAGGGAGAAATAGAACGTATTGCCAATAATTACGTACTGTACTCTTCTTGGTTTAAATAATCTATCTTCTCAGGTTCTGTATCTCCCTAAAGTTTAGAAATCTTTTTTAGCTACAGTAATATCTTTCGAATAATCTTTCAGAAGAAATTTCAGCGTATCTGGCTGTGCATTTGTGAAGAACTGCAGTTGTGGTTTTGTGTTTTCTTCTCGAAGTAAGTTTAGGCTTTGCAATACGGTTTGTGTCTGTCTGGCAACGGCCTTGCCAGAATCGATGATTGTGATATGGGAGGGTAAGATGCTTTTTAGGGCCGGGATCAGATATGGATAATGGCTGCACCCCAATACTATATAATCCACATCGGCATCGATCATGGGCTTGGTGTGCTTTTTCAGAAGCCGTAACATTTCTGGGCTTTCAAGGTCGCCATCCTCTATCAAGGTCACAAGCCCTTCCCCGATAATTTCAACAACACTTATGTCCTTGGTGAACTCCTTGTGGGTTTTGCTGAAAAGTGCACTGCTTAACGTTCCCTTGGTCGCCAAAATACCGATGCTTTTTGAGTTGGTCTGCACCGCCGCAGGTTTTATTGCCGGTTCTATTCCTATAATGGGGAGTTTAAAGTTTTCGCGCAGGGTGGTTATGGCATTTGTGGTGGCCGTATTGCACGCAACTACAATAATTTTGCAGTCCAATTCCAAAAGTTTCTGTGTGTTTTTGATGCTCAGGGCAATTATTTCTTCAGAGGGTTTATTCCCATAAGGAGCATTTTTGCTATCGGCTAGATACACCGTATTCTCGTAGGGAAGTAGCTTATGGATTTCTTGCCATATGGAAGAACCTCCAACTCCCGAATCAAAAATTCCAATGGGTTTGTTTTTTTCCATCCCGTAAATGTAGCCAATTACTGGAAAATGGTCATAAAAAAACTGTCTGGGGATGCCAGACAGTTTTTAAATATTTAAAGGAAGTGCCTTTAGATTCCCAATTCTTTTTTAACGTCGGCCATAAGGTCCTTTCCATCAGCAAGAATTATCCCACTGCCCATGGTAGAGTCCAATACATATTGGAAACCTTGTGCTCGCCCTACTTTTTGGATTGTTGACTGGGCTTTTTCCAGAATGGGCTTAAACACATCGGCTCTTTTCTGTTCCAAGTCTTGAAGTGCTTGTTGTCTGTATGCTTGGATGTTGTTTTGCATCCCACCGATTTCTTCCACCCTTTTTTGGTTTTCCTCATCGGTTTTTGTGTTTGCCTCGCTGTCATACAATTTTGCCTTGGTATCAAGTTCCTTCATCATCGCCTTGATTTCGGTGTCGTATGATTTCTGTACTTTTTCAAGAGAAGTTTGGGCAGCCTTGTATTCTGGCATTGCTTCAATTAGTTCCTGAGCATTGATATGCGCAATTTTTGTTTGGGCATTCATAAAGCTTGTGGCACCCACAAAAAGTGTCAATGCGACCAGGATTGTTTTCATTTTTTTCATTGTTTGCGTATTTAATTTAAGTGTTCTTTGTTTTAAAAAATAAATATTGGTTACTGGAAATTCAACTTAATTATAAGTTTTTTTGTTTTTTACTTTTCACCTGAGGGAGGGCGGTTTCTGTTTTGACGGGCATTCAGTAAGGAATCCCGGCGGCGTTCCCTTTCTTCAATTATTCTTTGACGACGTTCCTCGAACTCCTGTTTTTTGGCTGCGCGAATGGAATCACGCTCTTTTTGCCGTTGTGCCATCATTTCCTCCCGCTCTGTTTTTTTGGCTTCTACTCTTTTCTCCCGCTCCTCTTGTTTTTCCTGGATAATTTTTTCACGTTCAGTAATGGCTTCTTCTTGCTCCGGCGTCATCTTTTCACTGCGCTCAATCTCGCGCTGTTCTTTTTTGTTCAAGGCCTGGACCCTTCTTCCAGCCCGTTCTATGCTTCGCAAGACTACATCGCTTATATCATTCTTCTTGGCGGCAAAAAGCATGACCACGTCTGCTGATTTGTCGAAAATAAAATCGTATTTTTTGTTTTCTGCAATCTCCTGTACAATATTGAAGACTTGATCCTGTATTGGCTGCACCAATTGTCTTCTTTGGATCATCATATCGCCATTGGGGCCAAATCGATCCTGTTGATATTGGAGCATTTCGTCCTCCTTGATCTTGATTTCTTCCTCCCGCTCTGAAATGAGTTCAGGGGTTAGCAGAACTTTTTCGTTGGCGAGATTTAATTTCATTTGATCTATTTCTTGCTGTTTTTTCTCTATATCCTGTTTCCATCGCTGTATCTTTCCTTCCAATTGAATGGATGCTTCTCTATACTCTGGGACACTCTCAAGGATATATTCCATGTCAATATATCCAATTCGAACCCCACGTTGGGCGTTTGCCATAAAGCTGAAAGACAAAATGGCGAGGAGAAAAAATAGTATTTTTCTTGTCTTCATATTTGTTGGTTGTTTAAGAAAATATCGTGCCAAGTTTAAAATTGTTGTCCAATAATGAAATGCGTTTGCCACCCATTTCTTTCTGTCTGCCCGAGAACTGGATCAAATCCGTATCCAAAATCGATTCCCAATAGGCCAAAGGCAGGCATAAATATACGCAATCCGGCCCCGGCAGAACGTTTAAGCTCGAAAGGATTGTAGTTCCTAAAGTTGTCATAAGCAGCCCCTCCTTCGGCGAAGCCCAAAACATAAATGGATGCCATTTGTGCCAAAGTTACTGGATATCTTAATTCTAACGAAAATTTATTGTAAATCGTATTTCCATCTACATCACTCAAGGACTGGTTGGGATATCCCCTTAACTGAATTACCTCACGTCCATCCAGACTGTAGGCTCCCAGACCGTCACCCCCTAAGAAGAATCTTTCAAAGGGAGGAACGCCCCTGTCATTGTTGTAGGCTCCCAAGAAACCAAATTCGGTATTGGTGCGCAAGACGAGCTTTCCGGCCAAGCGGGTATACCAATTGCCCTTGAACTTTATTTTATAGTACTCCAGCCATTTGAATCGCTCTTGGTCTATTTCTGACCTGCGATTTTGGGCATTGACCATTTGACTACTGTTGGAATTCGGATCGGATAAAATCTCCTCCTGTATGGCCCGATCCTCACGGAGTGCCTTGTAGTCCACATTGTTAAATGCGGAATAAGGGGGAGTGAGTTTTGCAGTCAGGCTAAAATCAGAACCAGCCAACGGATAGATTGGGTTAACGGTTGTGTTGTTTCTGCTTATTCCTATGGTATAGGCCAAGTTATTTGAATACCCGTCGCCAAAGGTAAAGAGACCGGTGTTGTAATTGTTCAGATTGTAGTGCTGGAAACTTACGGCATTGGACCAAACAAAATAATCATCTGGCCATTTTACTTTTTTGGCAAGCCCCACAGAACCACCTGTAATGGTAAAACTTCTGCTCTTATCCGCATCTCTTCTGCTGTAATCATAGAAATACTGAACTGTGTGTGAGAATGAGGTTGAAAATTGTACAGGTTTTTTCCCACCTAACCAAGGCTCGGTCAACGACAGGCTATAGGTTTGATAGTAACTACTTGCCTGTGCGCGCAGGGATAGCTTTTGCCCATCGCCCATAGGTAGAGGCTTGTATGATTTTAAATTAAAGATGTTGCGGAGTGAGAAGTTGTTGAAGGATAGTCCCAAAGTACCTACAAAACCTCCCCCACCATAGCCTCCTTGAAGTTCTATCTGGCTGGATCCTTTTTCTACTACGGAATATTCCAGATCGACCAAACCGTTGTTTTCATCCACATTTTTGAAATTGGGCTTTAACTGTTCTGGATCGAAAAATTGTAGCTGTCCCAATTCTCGAATGGTTCTTATAATATTTCGCTTGCTGTATTTTTGGCCCGGTCGGGTCCTCAGCTCTCGATATATTACGTGGTCATTGGTGCGATCGTTGCCCACCACAGTTACGTGATCAAAGTAGAACAGGTTTCGCTCCATAATTCTAATTTCGAAGTCGATAGTGTCGTTGCGCACGGCTACTTCCACAGGATTAATCCTTGCGGCTAAATATCCATTGTTCTGGTATAGGTTGGTTATATCCTCGGCATCGGGGGTATCTTCATCTGCAATGCGCTCCTGAAGCAACACTCCATTGTAAACATCTCCTTTTTTGATGCCCAGCAGTTGTCTTAGTTGGCTGTCTGTAAAAACACTATTTCCTATAAAACGGATATCGCCAAAGTAATACTTGTCACCTTCTTCCAAGCTTATTTTTAAGGCTACGTTTTTTTTGTCCAATACAGTCAAGGTATCGTTCGTGATACGCGCATCACGATAGCCATTGGCTTTGTACTTTTTTAATATGGACTCTTTGTCTTCCTGGAACCCTTCTTCGGTATATTTAGATCGTTTCCAGATCCTAAAGATGTTTTTGCGCTTGGTCTTTTTCATGGCCCGGCGAAGTTTGCCGTCCTTGAAATGTTGGTTTCCTTCAAATGCAATCTTTTTAACCTTAACTCTTTTGCCTTTGTCAATGGCAATGGTCATGTCCTTGGATATTTCTACGCCGGTGGAATCCAAATAGGGGGTTGTTGTTATAGAGACATCGGTGTTGAAGAATCCATCCTTTTGGTATTTTTTGGTAATGTAATTTTTGGTAGTGTTTATGAGGTTATTGGTGATTTTTATTCCGGGTTTTAGATCGTTGTCCTTGATGATCTCTTTTTTCTTGCCTTTGCGGATCTTTTTTCCCACAATGGTTACTTCGTGCAATTTGGGCAGCTCAACGATGTACAATTCTAGATCTACTCTATCGTCCTCCAGGTTGGTTACGTAAAAGGCAATATCACTGAACAGGTTTTGCTCCCAGAGTTTTCGGGTTACTTGGCTTAACTTCTCCCCAGGGATATAAATACGGTCTCCTTTTTTAAGACCTGTAAAAGCGATAACCGTCTGCTCGTTAAAGCTCTGGGCTCCAGTTACTGTTATGGAATTAATTGTGTATTTGCGCCCGCTGTCAAGTTCTTTTTGCTGGGCCTGAAGAGTAAAAAGCGGAAGTATTGTAAATAGAAAGATACAATAAAACTTTTTGAATATATGCAATAGGGAACTATTTATTGAGCTGTTCACTGGTTTTTCCAAATCTTCTTTCTCTGTTTTGATAATTTAATATTGCCTCAAAAAGATGGTCTTTTGTATAATCCGGCCAAAGGGTCTCTGTAAAATACAGTTCGGCATACGCTATTTGCCATAGCAAAAAGTTGCTAATACGTTGTTCGCCACTAGTGCGTATCAGTAAATCCACGTCTGGTAAATTTCGCGTGTAAAGATGATTATTAATAACCGTTTCATCAATATCGTGCGGCGAAATTAGGTTATTTTTAACTTTAAGACTAATCTCTTGTATGGTTTTTGTAATTTCTTCCCGAGAACCGTAACTCAAGGCTAGGGTAAGAGTCATTCGCTTGTGGTACTTGGTCTTTTCTATTACGCCACACAGCTCATTGTGAGCCCGGGAAGGGAGCGCTTCTAGATTGCCAATGGCATTGAGCTTTATATCGTTGTCGTTAAGTGTCTTGATCTCTTTTTTTAGGGAAGAAACCAGGAGCTTCATCAACAGTTCAACTTCCATTTTCGGGCGGTTCCAGTTTTCGGTTGAGAAGGCGTAAAGAGTTAGAAAAGGAACCCCTACTTCAGCACAACCTTCAACAATTTCCCGTACGGCCTTGGTACCGTTTTCGTGACCTTTGTACCGAAACATCCCCTTTTGTTTGGCCCAGCGGCCATTGCCATCCATGATAATGGCCAAATGCTGTGGGAGCTTGTTCCTGTTTATTTGGTCCTTGACGTTCATAGCGCTTAAAAATTGCAGTAACACGGTTTTCTTCCGAAAGCGAAAGTAACGGTTATGCCGGTAAAAACATACCAGTCGTTGCTGTTGGTGTTGCCGAATTTTAGGCCATCATCATCGGCTCGATCTTTTACGGGATTGCTGCCATCCAAATCATCGGTAAACGTATAGCGGGCGCCAATTTCAAAACCGATCATGGCATTTTGGGTTAACGTGGCCTTGTACCCAAGTACCATTGGAATTGCGAAGCTGATAGCGTTATCGTACTTAACAATCTGATTGTTGTTCTTTTTGTAAAGTGCGGAATAACTGAATGCGGTAAGTCCGGTGTAAAGATACGGTGTGGATATGGGATTTTGACCGTGAACGTCGAATTCCCAAAAGGTGTATTCCAGACCGATAGAAAGCTCTTTCACGGTATTTTTAAATGAATAGTTGCGTGTACTTCTCCTGTTGTTATCGCTTTTGGCGTCATCACCTTGGATGTTGGCAACGAGAATGGAGCCTCTAAAGGAATGTCTGGGGCTTCGGTTCCACTTGAAGATACCGCCCACCGCTAAAGTACTCGGATTGATATAGTTGGTTTTGCCCACATCTCCAATATAGTTGGCGCCACCAATCATTCCGCCTATTTCGTAGGTTTGGGCATGCGCGAGCAATGCCATGGAAAATATTAAAAATACGGTAGCGAAATACTTCATACATTTTAAAAGTTTGCAAATATAACAATAAACTTGGCTTGACATTATTGCAAACCAATTTGTCTCTGTTGATTAACAAATTTTGAAGCATTTTATTGTTTGGGTAGGGGTGCGGGGAAAAGGTTTTTTGGAAATGTTAGTTTCGTTTATCCTCGCCCCACAACAACTTTTTTCGCAGGGTGTTTATAAAGCTGTCTTCGTGAAGTTGCAACAGTTTTATTGTGAAAGAGGCTTTTTTTATCAAGATGCAGGTATCGTTTTCCACGGTAGCGGTCCTGGAGTCCATGGAGAGCAAAAAACTGTCCTCCCTTCCGGAAACTTTTAGGGTTATCTCTACTGAATCGGGGACCACTAACGGTCTTGCGTTCAGGTTATGGGGTGCAATGGGGGTGAGCAAAAAATTTCTCGCACTGGGTTCAATTACTGGGCCGCCACAACTTAGGGAGTAGGCGGTGGAGCCCGTAGGTGTTGCTACAAGAAGTCCGTCAGACCAATAAGAAGTCAGGTGTTTCCCATCCACCGAGGTGTCTACCTTAATCATTGAAGTGGTGTTGTGCCGGTTGACCGCAACTTCATTTAAAGCAAAATTAAGAGGCTGTACTTCTCGGTTTTGTGGGATAGTTTCTATCGTAAGTAAGGTTCTTTCAGAAATGGTGTAATCCCCTTCGAGAATTTTAGTAAGACTATTGCTGATCTCTTCCTTTTGTATGGTGGCTAAAAACCCCAATCGGCCAGTATTTATGCCCACAATTGGAATCCCTAAATCTGCCACAAAGGTCACCGCCTTTAAAATGGTTCCATCTCCACCAATGCTGAAAAAAAAATCAAAGCTGGAATCGAGTTTGGAAAAGGTGGAACATCCGGAGAAATTCCGGGTAATTTCCTGATTGCGATTTATGATGTCAAGAAAGTTTTTTTCGATAAGCACTTCCACATCCTTTTTCTGGAGGGCGTCTAGCAATATCTGGATATACACTTCTGATTTTTCGTGATAAAACTGCCCGTAGATTCCTATTTTCATTAAAATGAAGTTTGTTGGTTGGTCAATGTCATTTCATTCAGTCCCGCTACTCATTATATATTGAGGTATCTGTCCAGGTATTGCGAGCGTTCCTTTAGATCCTCCAGAAATTTGTCTTCCTCGTGGTGGTTCACAATTTCATAGTTGTACCTTCTAAAGGTCTGTACAATACTGTTCATACCACTTTGGCCTACTTTTAATGTTATTTGAACGGTGTCTTCGGTTATTTTGGAGATGAAAATACCAAATATCCTTGTCCCGTTCGATTCTACAATTTGACATATTTCACTGAAGGAATAATCCTGTATTCCCTTTTCTACCACAATGATTCCTCCCGCTTCGTTTAAGAACGGGGTATTGTTGAATAGGCTCATAATATCGCCGAGCTCGTAATAGCCCAAATACCTGTTATCTTCGCCCAAAACCGGCATGATATTGCAATTGTGAACAGCAAAGGCCTCGAGGACATCCAGCCAGTTGGTGTCTTCCAGGACGTGAAAGGGTTCCAGGGCATATTGAAAATCACTTAATAACTTGTTGTTTTGAAAACAATAGGCGTCGTTCTCAGAAATACAGCCCACGTATTGGCCGTCTCTTTGAACAGGGATATGTGTATACGTTAATTGATTGAATACGGTTTGGACCTCTTTTATATTTGAAGAGAAGTCCAAGGGCGCTACATCGTTTATTATATAATTCTGAGTTTCCATTATAGCAATTTTTATGCAAAATACTTAAAATAAAAACGCTCTAACCCTTCAGGGGTTTGTATTTTTGTTAAATGTTAGGAATAATGTAAGTTTGGGAGTGGTGAATCAAATATTATTCCACACACAATTATTGAATCTACTGGCCGAAAACAGTTGAATTATTAATGATATAGAAAGAAGAAAATGACAAGATTAAGTGTAAACATCAATAAGATAGCCACTCTTCGCAATGCCCGGGGAGGAAATGTGCCCAACCTGTTGCAAGTGGCAAGGGATGTCCAGAAATTTGGTGCAGAAGGAATCACCATACATCCAAGGCCCGATGAACGCCACATTAGGTATCATGATGCGTATGACTTAAAGCCCATCGTGTTCACGGAATATAATATTGAAGGAAATCCTATGGACGCATTTACCGAGTTGGTGTTAAAAATAAAGCCTACCCAGGTCACCCTTGTACCCGATGCTGTAGATGCCATTACCTCCAACGCTGGATGGGATACTGTAAAACACAGATCGTATTTGAGGGAAGTGATTTCCGAATTTAAAAGAAATGGTATCCGTACCTCCATTTTTGTTGATCCCACATTAAAAATCATTGAGGGTGCTGCTGACACTGGGACTGACCGAATTGAACTTTACACCGAGGAATTCGCCACTCAGTATGGAATAGGCAATAAGCAGGCGATAAAGCCTTATATTGAATGTGCCGTACTTGCCAATAAGTTGGGGCTGGGGATCAATGCCGGTCATGATCTTTCCTTGGAAAACATCGCTTTTTTTAAAGACAACATTCCGCATCTATTGGAGGTGAGCATTGGGCATGCATTAATAAGTGAAGCCTTGTATCACGGACTTGAAAAGGTGATTAAAGAGTATTTGCACAAGCTTAAATAAACAGCAGTAAAGGATTAGAATAAAGTGGTTTCATACTTCTATTAAGTCTATTTCTTCTTATATTGAAGGCAGAGATGATTAGCTTTTGATTAAAATGTACAATGTTCCCACCGTGATAAGTGTTCCAAAAACATAGACCACCAATTTGCCGGTTGTCTTTGAGCCTCTAAAGAAAGCAATGCCCATTTTTACCAAGGTATTGCTAAGAGTGGCAGCAATAACCACCAGGGCAGAGAGTTCAAGCTTGATGCCATCCAATGCAAATTTCGCCATGCTTATTGTGATGGCAGTAGTGTCTGCAAGCCCTGCGATAAGTGAAGAGTAATACAGGCCACTTTCTCCAAGGTATTCATTGCCATAATATACCGCATATAGAATAATTACAAAAATCAGGGCAAAACTTATGGCGTTCAAAATGTCTAGCGGATTTCCAAGTTCGATTTTAGTGTCTGCATTCTTGGAATCTTTTTTTATTAAGAGTATGGCAGGAATCAAACAGATTAACGTAAGCAAGATTAAGGGGAGAGCCATTTCCACTACGAGTGCCGGATTAAATAATGCTGCGAGTAGCGCAAGTCGAGGAAACATAATTGCTGAGGCCATGATAATTCCCGAGCTATATTCTCGGGAAAGTTCCGGGTTTTCCTTGCTGCGGGTAGCATAGTTCCAGGCTACAGCTGTGCTGGATATCAAACCCCCGAGGATTGCCGTAAGCAATATTCCCTTTTTAGACCCTACAAATTTCACCAAGAAATACCCTATAAAATTCAAGAATGAAACGATTACTACGATCGAGCCAATTTCGAAAGGATTGATTAGGCCATTGGCGCCATAATCCTTATTTGGCAAAAACGGAAGGATCAATAATGCCAGGATAACAAATTTGATAAAGGCAAAAAGTTCTTGATGTGTTATATTTTGGATTATGGATCGAAAAGTAGTTTTTAACGATAACAACGTAACTACGATAACGGCTGTTGCCACAGAATCGCGGTAGAGGGCCTGTGAGACCATGATGCCCAAAACAAAGGTGGTTATCAGCGCGAGGTTGGTAGTTATGCCTAAGGTAATCTCTCTTTGGACTTTTAAAACTTGTCCTATGGATAGAAATAAAATAAAGGATCCCAGTCCAATGATCAAGAACCAGTATGAGAATGTATCGGATAGGCTTCCCATAACAAAACCTAAAATGGTAACAATGGGGAATGTGCGGATACCGGCAAAACCAGCCTCATCTTTTATTTTGTCATACTCGCGTTCCAACCCAAGCATCAACCCGATGGCTAAGCTGACGAGTACTCCCAACATATAGGGTCCCAATAAGTCTGTGAGATAGGCTTCCGTTTGCATAAAATCGCCGGGCTTGATTAACTTTTGTGCTAAAATAGGAAATTGGAAGTAGATTCAGTACTGTCGGGGAAAAGAACACAACCTTTCCAGCGAAGGAAGTCCAAGTATTGACATCAACCTTAAGAAGGAATTTTTATTTTGTGGTTTCATCAAGTGTTTTTATAGTATTGAAGTTTTGGCTAAGCTCAAAATAAAATCTCTTTGTCTACCTTTGTTCTATGTGCGATCTTTATTCCCATAGATAACCATATAAGGAATAAAAAAATTCAAAACGTTTTCAAGATGATTTTACATTCACAAATTCTCGGCTCCGGAACACCCTTTGTCATTCTCCATGGGTTTCTTGGAATGGGGGATAATTGGAAAACCTTGGGGAATCGTTGGGCGGAAGCTGGCTACGAGGTACATCTGGTAGACCAAAGAAACCATGGAAGAAGTTTTCACAGCGGGGAGTTTTCTTATGAGGTGATGGCAGAGGATTTGAAGAGATATTGTGGGGAGCACGGTTTAAGTCGCATAATTCTTCTCGGCCACTCCATGGGGGGAAAAGTAGCTATGTATTTTTCTGTAACGTATGCCCCAATGGTTTCTAAGCTTATCGTGGCCGATATTGGTCCTAAGGCATATCCACAGCATCATCAAGATATTCTAAAGGCGTTGTCATCTTTGGATTTTTCCAAAATACAAACCCGTGGGGATGCCGAAGATACTCTTTCCAAATATATAAAGGATACGGGCACCAGGTTATTTCTTCTTAAGAATCTTTACCGGAAAAATAAAAATGAATTTGGCCTTCGGATTAACCTTCCCGTGCTTGCTGAAAACATAGGGGAGGTAGGGGTGGCACTTCCTGAAAACACTTCTTTTCAAGGAGATGTTCTTTTTTTAAGTGGAGAGAAAAGTGGATATATCGAGCCGGGAGATGAAATCCTCATTAGACGACATTTTCCCCACGCGGTGATCAAACAAGTTTCGAATGCAGGCCATTGGCTACATGCAGACAATCCTGAGGAGTTTTTTGAACGGTGTGAATCTTTTCTTAATACCCCTTAGCAAGCTGTATTCTTCTTCCTGTTTTTGTTTTTTTTTTGACAAATACTAAAATTATCATAAAAGTCTTGTTAATTTTTCCTATTATTGTATTGGCATGTCCTATGCGTGCATAATAAAAATTTAATGATAAGAATAATTAGTATCTTTTGATCCTTTTTAAAGCTAATCGAAATTCAAAACAATTGTAAACCTCAACAGATTATTATGAAAAAATTTTTACTTTTTACCGCAATTGTATGTACAACTGCGGCTGCATTTGCAGGAGGCTATCGCGTGAGCCTGCAGGGTCAAAAGGCACTTGCAATGGGCCATACTGGGGTGGCGGTTATCAATAGCAGCGAATTGGTTTTCTTCAATCCCGCAGGGTTGGTCTCCTTGGAAGATAAGTTCAATATCTCAGCTGGGGTCAGTGGAGTGTTTTCCAATATTGCTTATCAAGACACTCAATCTGGTGCTCACGCAAGGTCGGATAGTCCCATGGGAACTCCGCTCTATCTCTACGCTTCTTATAAGGCTACAGACTGGCTTTCCTTTGGGCTTGGAATCTATACTCCCTATGGGAGTGAGGTAAAATATGAGGATGATTGGGCAGGGTCACATTTAGTGAACAATATTGACCTGATGGCAATTTACATCCAGCCCACGGTATCGTTTAAAATTAATGATAAGTTGAGCTTTGGGGGAGGACCAATCTACGTGACGGGCTCTGTGAACTTTAATAGAAACCTAAACCGTACCCTTACCGATTTAAACGGCAATCGAAGCAATGTCACTATCGATGCTTCCGGTATTACCAACTGGGGATGGGTGGCCAGTACCTTATTCAACATTACTGATGATTTGAGAATAGGCGCCACCTATCGTTCTGAAATAATCTTGGAAGCAGATGATGGGGATGCAAAATTTGAAAACATACCCAATTCACCCCTCACCCCGTTCAAGGATACTTCCATAAAGGCATCCTTGCCGATGCCCGCCGAAATGACCGTGGGACTTTCATACGACTTTTATGAGAAATGGCTTTTTGCTTTTGATTATAACCGCACATATTGGGATGCTTATAAATCACTTGATATAGATTTTGCAGATCCTGCAATCCCGGATTCAAAAAATGCCCGCAATTATAAAAACTCATCTATTTATCGTTTTGGGCTGCAATATGATGCAACTCAAATGTTTACGCTCCGCGTAGGTTATTATTTTGACGAATCGCCGGTCCGCGTTGGTTATTTTGCGCCTGAAACTCCTCGTAACGACAGCAACAACTTCACTGCCGGTTTAACGATGAACATCGGAAAGCATTTACAGATAGATGCTTCCTTCCTGTATTCACACTTTAAGGAAGTTGACGCCTCCTACGATTACTATTTTGAAGATGGTACGGCCGTTCCATTTAGGGGGACCTATAAAACAAATGCCTTTGTGCCAGGATTGGGACTTACTTATAAACTATAATTGAAAAAAATTAGAGAGATGAAAAATATATTAAAATATGCATTCGCAATTTTGGCCATTGGTTTTGTAGGTTGCGAACCGGAATTTGACAATCCAGTAACCGATGCGGGCTTTTATAGCAGCGGTACGGCAGATTTCTCCAACTTTGTAGCTGTGGGCAATTCATTGACTGCTGGGTATTCCAGCGGCGCTCTTTACATCACCGGACAAGAAAACAGCTATCCGAATATTATGGCTGGACAGTTTGAGTTTGTTGGCGGTGGTGATTTCGCACAGCCTCTTATGAATGACAATTTGGGTGGACTATTGTTGAACGGGACACAAATTACAGAAAATCGTTTCGTGCTTTCAGTGGATGCCAATGGAAACCCTGGACCCGTTCGTTTAGGAGGTACCCCCACAACGGATATAACAAATCATTTGAGTGGGTCTTTCAACAACATGGGAGTTCCAGGAGCCAAGAGTTTCCATCTGCTCGCACCTGGATATGGAAACGTAGCCGGGGTGGCCACCGGAGCTGCCAATCCTTATTTTGCCCGTTTTTCCAGTAGTGAGAATGCCACTGTTATTGGAGATGCCGCAGCACAAAATCCCAGTTTCTTCACTTTGTGGATAGGGAATAATGATATTTTAAGTTATGCCACTTCAGGGGGAGCAGGTGAAGATCAAACAGGAAATTTCGATCCTTCTTCATATGGGGGAAACGATATTACTGACCCAAACGTCTTCGCTTCTGTTTACAGTCAGCAAGTGGATGCCTTAATAGGATCGGGTGCCAAAGGAGTTTTAATCAATATTCCTGAAGTTACCTCCATTCCTTATTTTACCACTGTTCCCACTAAATCCATCCCTCTGGATGCTGCTACGGCTGCTCAGTTAAACGCTCAGTTTGCAGCATATAACACACAGATATTACCCGGTATGGTTGCAGCGTCTGTTATTACACAGGAAGAAGCCACCTTGCGAATGATCAATTTTTCCGCCGGACAAAACTATCCGATAATGACCGATGATGATTTAACAGATCTTACCCAGATATTGCTGGGCGCTCCCTTTAATTTGCCTCCACAAACGGCTGGTTTGTTGGGTCAATTGCGTCAGGTAAAATCTGAAGACCTTGTGGTTCTCACGGCCTCTTCGGTTTTGGGGACTACCCCAGACCCTGGCAATCCCCAAGGCATTATGGGAGTGACTATCCCTCTGGGCGATCAATTTGTGCTGTCAACAACCGAACAGGCAAGGGTAACAGTGGCCCTTAATGCTTATAATGCAACCATACAAGGTTTGGCGGCTTCAAAAGGTCTGGCCTTCGTCGATTCCAAAGCTGCCTTGGCAAGTGTAGCGGGAGGTGGAATTCCATATGATGGGGGAATACTTACCTCGGAATTTGTAACGGGAGGAGCCTTCTCTTTAGATGGAGTTCATCCCACACCAAGAGGTTATGCGTACGTGGCCAATCTGGCTATTCGTGCGATTAATCGAACCTACGATGCTACGGTTCCTACTGTGCATATTGGGAATTACCCCACAATTACACTGTCTAACGATTAGATCCTTCATAATTATAGTTAGTGAAAACCGTTCTTCTATGGAACGGTTTTTTTATATTTATAACTGAATGTACGAATTTGAAATGTAAGTCGTATTGCAAACGTATTCTTTCTGTATGAATTTGAAGACTGGCATTTTTTCAGAATTCACAAAACCTAAAAACCTTTAAAGCCTCAGCATGAAATTTATTGTAAAACTTCTTTTAACCGCCATTGCCGTTGTAATTTTGGCCAAAATCCTACCTGGAGTGCATGTGGATGGCTATGCTTCGGCAATCATTGTTGCCATTGTTCTCGCACTGCTCCGATTAATTGTAAAACCCATTTTGATAATTCTTACTTTGCCCATTACCATACTTACTTTTGGGCTTTTCTTGCTCATTATAAATGCCTTTATTATTTTAATAGTAGATTATCTGGTAGATGGCTTTCAAGTGATGACAATATGGTGGGCACTTCTCTTCAGCCTGTTGCTTTCTCTCTTCCAGTCCCTTCTCTTTTCAGTGATACGGGAAGAGTGAATATGGGTGCGGGAAACGTTGTTGAAGGGTGCCAATGGATCCTTGGCAAGGTTGAGTTTCCCCAATTGTAATGTAAACGTCTCTACAGGCCTTCTGTCTCCATGCCGTAAAGGGCTGTTGAATCCTATGCACTTATTTCAATACGCTGTCCCGTTATTGACAACACCCCGTAAATATTTGTTGAGTTTTATAAAAAGGCGTACTTTTGCAACCCGAAATTCAGAAAAGAACATATGGACATCACAAAGAAAGAAATTGATAAGCTTAACGCACTTTTGACTGTAAAAATATCCAAGGAGGATTATTTTGGGAAGGTAGAAAAAGTGCTGAACGACTATCGGAAAAATGCCGATATTCCAGGATTCCGCAAGGGGCATGTGCCTATGGGAATGGTAAAAAAACAATACGGTAAGGCAGTGTTGGTGGAGGAGGTAAACAAGCTTTTGCAAGATGCCCTTCAAAAATATCTTTCTGAAGAAAACTTGGATATCCTTGGAAATCCACTTCCAAAAAATGAATTGGAGATTAATTGGGATCAGGACGATTACACATTTGAATTTGAGTTGGGTCTTGCGCCCAAGTTCGATGTGGATTTGCAGGACAAAGAAATTACCCAGTATAAGATTATCGCAGACGATAAGATGCTGGACAATCAAGTGAAGATTATCCGTAAGCAATATGGAAAATTGGTTTCAAAGGAGAAGGTTGAAAAAGGCGATGAAATCACTGGAACTTTTACTTCCCTAAGTCTTCCTGAAGAAACGGAAGAAAGGGCAATCGAGAAGAAATCCACTTTCTCCACAGATGAAATTGATGGGAAAGACCAGCTCGACAAGCTTATCGGCGCCAAAGTGGGAGATGTTATCACGTTAAAAACAAAGGGAATGTTTGCCGATGAGCATGACAATCAAAAATATTTTGGAGTTTCCCACGACGAGGCGCACGGATTGGACGTTGAAGTTTCTTTGAAAATTGAAGAAGTGAACAAGCGTGAAATGGCTGACCTAAACCAAGAGCTGTTCGATAAGTTGTTTGGGGAAGGAGAGGTCACTTCGGAAGAGGAATTAAAGGCGAAAATAAAGGAAGATGCGGAAAAGCAATTTGTTCAACAAAGCGATCAAAAACTGTTGAACGATGTTGTGGACTCCTTGATTGAAAACACCGAGTTTGATTTGCCGGGTGAATTTCTCCAAAAATGGATAGCTCGTTCCGGTGAGGAAGCGTTATCTATGGAAGAGGCTAAGACAGAATATGAAAGAAGTGAAAAAGGACTTCGCTATCAACTCATTGAAGGGAAACTGCGAAAAGATAATAATCTACAAGCTACCTTTGACGAGTTAAAGGAATATTCGTCTAACATGGTGAGGTCTCAAATGGCGCAATTTGGGCAAATGAATCCAACAGATGAAGAGTTGAACTCGATTGTGGCGAGGATTCTTTCCAATCAGGAAGAAGTGGAGCGTTTGGCCGAGCAGCTAAATACCAATAAATTACTTCATTTTTTCAAGGAAAATGCAAAATTAAAAACCAAGGAAATTACCTATGATAAATTCATTAAGGAAGCTCACGCTTAATTCAGCGCAGAAATAGTTATCTTTAGACGTTGAATTTATTTAGTTTAACGTCTTTTTTATTCGGAAAATCCGGTATATGTTGAGGTTCTTTTTAAGAATATTCAACCTTAATAACGAACAAAAATTTATGAACTACAGTAACGAATTCAGAAACTTTGCCGTAAAAGATCAGGGAGTCAGTAATATGTATTATGACAAGATCATAAGCAGTATGTATCCCACCAATTTGACTCCTAATATAATTGAGGAACGCCAGATGAACGCAGTTGCCATGGATGTTTTCTCGCGTTTAATGATGGATCGCATTATTTTTCTCGGCACAGGAATTGACGACCAGGTAGCGAATATTGTACAGGCTCAATTATTGTTTTTGGCCAGTACAGATGCTTCCAGGGATATTCAGATTTATATTAATTCCCCCGGGGGAAGTGTTTATGCTGGTTTGGGGATCTACGATACCATGCAATTTATAAAACCAGACGTAGCAACTATCTGTACGGGAATGGCAGCCTCTATGGCCGCAGTTCTTCTCTGTGCGGGTGAAAAAGGCAAGCGCAGTGGGTTGACACATTCTCGCGTGATGATCCATCAGCCTTTGGGCGGAGCACAGGGCCAGGCCAGTGACATTGAAATTACGGCACGCGAAATCATCACCTTGAAAGAAGAGCTATATACCATTATTGCGAAACATACGGGGCAAACTTATGAAAGAGTATATGAGGATAGCGATCGTGATTATTGGATGAAAGCTGACAAAGCTTTGGAATATGGGATGATTGATGAGATCCTGACCCGAAGCTAATTTTAATCAAGAAAAAGAAATTATGTCGAAAGAAGATTTGGAATGTTCCTTTTGCGGTCGAAAAAAATCAGAAACCAACCTGCTCATTGCCGGGCTGGATGCACACATCTGTGATCGTTGTATTGAACAGGCACATGGGATTGTAGTTGAGGAGGCTCTTCATTCTAGTAACCCGGAGTTGTCATCGGATTTAATGCTGAAGAAACCCAAGATTATCAAAGCCTTTTTGGATGACTATGTAATTGGGCAGGAACACACCAAAAAAGTGATGTCTGTAGCAGTTTACAACCATTACAAAAGATTGTTGCAACCCAAAAGTGATGATGATATTGAAATTCAAAAGAGCAATATTATAATCGTTGGACAAACAGGTACGGGTAAGACCTTGATTGCGAAGACTATAGCGCGAATGCTAAACGTTCCCTTGGCAATTGTCGATGCTACCGTTCTTACAGAGGCTGGCTATGTTGGGGAAGATGTGGAGAGTATTTTGACTCGTCTGCTTCAGGCGGCAGACTATAATCTTGAAAAGGCCGAAAATGGCATCGTCTTTATTGACGAAATCGATAAGATTGCACGCAAGAGCGATAACCCATCCATCACTCGTGATGTCAGTGGAGAGGGAGTACAACAGGCACTATTGAAGCTATTGGAAGGTACTACTGTAAATGTACCGCCCAAAGGGGGCAGAAAACACCCCGATCAAAAGTTCATTGAGGTAAACACAGAGAATATCCTCTTTATTGCTGGAGGGGCTTTTGATGGTATTGAACGGCATATATCCAAAAGATTGAATATGCAGTCCGTAGGCTTCACGGCTTCCTTAAAAGAAAACCAGATGGAACGGGAGAACATGCTTCGATATATTATTCCAAAAGATTTAAAAGACTTTGGGTTGATACCCGAGATTATTGGGCGACTGCCTGTACTTACCTATATGAATCCATTGGATAAGGAAACGTTGCGCGCTATTCTCACCCAGCCAAAAAATGCCATCATAAAACAATATGAGAAGCTTTTTGAGATGGATGGGATAGCATTTGAAATTACGGAAGAGGCATTGGACTTTGTGGTTACACAAGCCATTGAATACAAGCTTGGCGCTCGCGGTTTACGTTCCTTGTGCGAGGCGGTGTTAACCGATGCCATGTATGAAATGCCGGGGACAGATGAAAAAACCTTACGGGTAACACAGGAATACGCTGCAGAAAAACTCAGTAAGTCTACACTTAAAAAGCTAAAGGCAGTGTCCTAGAGATATTGGAATAGTAACTAAAAAACCTCGAGTCTATCGAGGTTTTTTTATGGGTAGATCATACCTAACTACTGAGCGGCAAGCATGGGCTTGTTTTTATTGTTGAGTATTTTATTGTGCATCCGCTCTTTTTTGCTTTTCAAATTGTACCCTGCAACCTCTCTTTCAGTCTCGGCTTTTTTTGTTGAAGCACAAGAAGAAAATGACAGCACAAACACCAAGAGACAGACCATTGAAATAATACGTACCATAATAGAAAACAAATTTTTATGGTTCAAAGGTAGTTTGGAAGAACGTTGGCTACAAAACTTTTAGTCCAAAGGCCGTGTAAACTCGTTGAAATACCATCGATTCGACCAACGGCTAATAGCTTCGATTTAAAGCACTTCAATTTTTAAAACAAAACTTCAAAAGTTCCTTTTTCACTGTTTTCCTGCAGTTGCCATTTGCCGCAAATCTGAAAATATCTTATTCGCGAGCCTACTGCTTGAATGAATTAAGGGAGAATTTTACACACTCGCGAGAAAAATTTACATTGGTTACTTATTGAGAGCGAGCAATTCCTCTAAAAAATTCCGAGTATTGGAAAGTCGGGGAACCTTATGTTGGCCTCCGAGCTTATTTTTTTCCTTTAGCCAATCGTAGAATAACTGTTTACGGGCATTGTGGATTTTTGGGGCTTTGAGGGTGGTGTTGTTAAAGCGTTTGGCTTCGTAGTCACTGTTGACCTCCTGTAGTGCCGAATCTAAAAGTTGTGTAAAAGTATCTAAGTCCTTGGGGGGCGATTTGAATTCAATAATCCATTCATGAGCCCCTTTTTCCCTGCCATTCATAAATATTGGGGCCACGGTATAATCCACAATTTCGGCATTGGTAAGTTGGGTGGCCTTCCGCAAAGCGGTTTCGGCGTTTTCAATGATCAATTCCTCCCCAAAAACATTAATATGATGTTTGGTGCGCCCCGTAACTTTTATGCGGTAAGGATCGGTGGACGTAAAACGCACTGTGTCGCCAATCTTATACCGCCAAAGTCCCGCATTGGTAGTTATGACCAGGGCATAGTTCTGGCCCTCTTCCACACCACTCAATGGAATTACCTTTTCTTCCGGTGAGCCATACGTATCCATGGGAATAAATTCATAGAAAATACCATAATCCAACATGAGCAATAACTCCTTATTGTCATTGCGATCCTGTATGGCGAAAAACCCTTCTGAGGCATTGTATATTTCATAGTATCTAAAATCACTTCGGGGTAGGAGCTTGTTGTATTGGTCAATATATGGGTCAAAATTTACCCCTCCGTGAAAATAGACCTCTAGGTTAGGCCAGACTTCAAACAAATTGTTTTTTCCGGTCGATTCCATTATGTGGTTCAAGAGCACCAGCATCCACGAAGGGACTCCTGCAAGACTGGTAACATTTTCCTTTATGGTTTCATTGACAATGGCTTGCATCTTTGTTTCCCAATTTCCCATAAGCGAAATCTCATTGCTTGGGGTGCTGCTGAATTCTGCCCAAAACGGCATGTTGTCTATAAGGATGGCCGAGAGATCACCGAATACAGTGCCATTTTCTTCATACAGTTGTTTGCTTCCTCCCAAGCGCAAGCTTTTTCCTAAGAATAAATTGGCGCTTGGATTGTTGTTGAGATACATGCACAGAAGGTCCTTGCTGGCCGCATAATGGCAATCCTCGAGAGAGTCATTGGTTACTGGAATAAATTTACTTTTATCGTTGGTAGTACCACTCGATTTGGCAAACCACTTGATGGGTGTGGGCCAGAATATGTTGGTTTCACCCCTGCGGGCCCGCTCTATTCGAGGTGCATTTTCCTCATAGGTAGTTATAGGAATCCGTTCGGCAAATTCCCGGTAGGTGCGGATGCTACTAAAATCGTATTCCCTACCTATCTCTGTATTTTTCGCTTTCTGAAGCAAATTAAAGAGGAGTTCTTCCTGAACTTCAATGGGGTATTTTAAAAAGAGATCTATTTGATGAAAACGCTTTTTTAAAAACCATGAAGCTATTGAGTTCACTATCGGGATTGGCATAAATTTCCGCTATCTTTATGCTATAAAAATAAGGATTTTATATTTAGCAAACTGCTCTATAACTGTAGGTTTTAATATTTTTGAAACGGTGTTTCCATGTAGGGGGGAATTGCTAAAAAAGATTTATCATTAAATATTTTCAAAATCAATGAATTACCAAGGAGTTCTAACAAAAATGCAGGCCGAAAACGGTTTCCCCATTCAATACTATCTTATTTTTGAAAATGATTTTTTGCACGTGAACCAACTTCTCAACAAGAAAATCACCATTAATTTCCTGGGCTTCCAATGTTTGAATTGTGGCCTGCAAAAGAAGATTTACCGGCAGGGGTTTTGCTATGAATGTTTCTTCGAAATTCCACAGGCGGCCGACTGGATCATCAGTCCTGAGCTGAGTAAGGCACATTTGGGAATTGAGGACCGAGACCTTGAATATGAAGAGAGAGTTCAACTCCAGCCCCATGTGGTTTACCTGGCAAATAGCAGTAGTGTAAAAGTGGGCGTTACGCGGAAAACACAAATTCCAACACGATGGATTGATCAAGGAGCGCACGAGGCTATTGAAATTGTCGAGGCTCCCAATCGGTATCTCGCAGGAATAACCGAGGTAGCCCTAAAGAGCCATGTGAGCGATAAGACCAATTGGAGGAACATGCTTAAAAATGATATCAAGGATGAAGATCTGGTGGTTTGGCGCGACAATTTAAAGCCGTTTATTCCTGAGGAAGCCATGGACTATTATTTGCAGAACAACTTAGAGACGCATTTGCAGTTTCCTGTGATTAAATATCCAGTGAGGCCAAAGTCCCTGAATTTGATCAAGAATCCCTACTATGAGGGAGTCTTAAAAGGAATAAAAGGCCAATATCTTATATTTGAAGATGATACGGTATTTAACGTACGTAGTAATGAAGGGTTTGTGGTTTCCATCACTGTAAATTAGATAGCTGTAGTACATCTGAAATTCCAGGCGGTGGTTCCTCTCAAACGAATTTTAACATAGAAGCAATCTCGTGGCTCACCTTTTTGTGGTTAGGGAGTTTTAACAGTGTCGTTTTTCTTCTTCTTGCCTCCCATAAGTCCCTCAAAAATGCCCTTGATTTTTTCGGTGGTCTGTTGCTGGGTATTTTGTTGCTGATTGTTATCACCCGTATTATTATTGATTTTTGTGGTATCTTTTTTGGTTTTCCCCTCCAATAATCCCTCCAGCAATCCTGTTCCCTTATCCACCAATTTATCTTTCTGTTTTGCTATTAATTCCTGGGTAAGCTGGTTTACTGCTTTTTCTGTATTTACCGAGATGTGGGGATTCGAAAAAGTTCCTTTCAATCCTATTGGTAGGATCACATTCAATTCATCGACCTCTTTTGGATTTAGATTTTGAAGTAATTTGGCAACCTCATCTCCTAAATATTTCGCAGGTACATCTAGGCTTAGGTTGTAATCAAGGGTCTTATCCAATCCATGACTTCCAGCAACAGTTACATCGATTCCCTTTATATCGAAATGAAAGGGTTTTACTTCGATTTCTCCTTTGTTAAAATTGAAATTGGCAGTGACATCCCGCAAACTCAATTTATCCAGATTCAAGAAAGAGACTTTTTCGCCAAGGGCTGAAAGCAATGGCGCTTGTTGAGGATTGACTTCTGCCGTAATTATTTCGGCTAAAGCCTTTCCTCCAAGAGATGACAATATGGGGGAGAGATCCTGTGTGAGCTTTCCATTGAGCTGGAATTTGGTGTTGAGGCTGCCCTGCAAAGCTTTTGCTATGGGGACAAGGTATTGGAACATCTCGAGTTTTTCGAAGGACTGGTCAATGTCGATTTTGCTCAAATCTAAATTCATTGAAAAAGTTGGAACTTCACTTTTTGTAGAAACATCTCCAGAGAGGGCAACCGTTCCTCCAAAAATATCAGAAGTGAAATGGTCAATTGTAATGGTTTCATTTTGAATGGTAGCAATGCCTTTTGCATTCTTCAATTCCAGATTGTCATAAATTACCGTGTTGGCACTAAAATCCAAAGTGGCATCCAGAAAATCTGGGATTTTAATTGCTTGGGCAGTAGAATTCTTTTGAGTTGTTTTTCCTTTTTCAGAAGAATTGGTTTCCTCGACCGTAAAATCGTTTACATTAAAAGTGTTTGATTTCATAGTAAACCTTCCTTTTAATTGTTGTTTGCTCGTTAAAAAAGAAATTAAATTTTGGATGTTTCCAGAGGCTTTGATGTCTGTTTGTCCGGTATTGGCGTTTAATTCTTTTAAAGTGATGATGCCAGGTTGCATCAATAGATTGGCATTAGATATTTTCAAATCTTTTTTAAATCCGGCATCATAATTAAAATGGGTCAAACTCGCCGTTCCTCGGGCATCTATTTTTTGATATTGTTCTCTATTGACAGATTCCATATCAAAATTGGCCTTGAGGTCGGCTTTAAAGATCCCACTTAGGTTTTGTTCCATTTCCACCGGAAGTACCTGTTTGATATTCGCTAAATTCAGCGTACCCTGCATTTCCATGTTCACCCAGGGATTTTCCGTCATATTCTTCACGCTCCCTTTCATTTGAAAAGGTTCACCATCAATTCTGAAGGTGAGTTTTGGAATATTGAGATAAGTGTCTTTTAAAAATCCAGTTTTGTTTATCAGTTCAGCATCAATGGTAATATTGTCTACGGCCTTTGGTAAATCTGGGTATTTAAATGACGCATTTTCACTGGTCACCTTAATGTCCATGGTCGGAATGTGAAGACTGTCCACAATTCCTTTTATTTCACCATTTACCGTAAAATTGCCTGTGGTCTTTACATTGTTTATCTGTTTTACATACGTTTCTGGAATGACAGCGAGAAAATTTATAAAATCGGATGAAGGCGTTTTAAAGTGTATGTCCACCTCATTGTTCTTCTCGTTTATTTGTACATACCCATCAAATGTTAATGGCAGGTCATTAATTTTTGCTTCATTTTCCAGAAACGTATATTTCCGGTTTTTTAGATCGAGCTCAAAAATGGCTTTTAAGGAAACTTTATTTTTGGTTAAATATTCGGTACTGTCGATTCTAAGGGAGGCCAATGCTCTTGTCTCTGTGTCCAGATTGCTTAGGTCTTGTGACAAATCCCCCTTTCCAGTGTGGTCAACTTCTGTCAGCACTACATAGATATGGCTGGTTTCATCCAAATAGTTGATTCTAGAATTTTCAATCTCGTAATGTTTTAATTCAAATGTAAAGCTGTCTTTTTGGTCGGGTTCGTCTGGTTTTATAGGTGCCTCTTCCTTTAAGGCCACATTGTAGTTGGCATTTCCAAGGGCGTCAATTTTGATGTTGACAAGCGCCTGGTCCAATTTTACAACGTCGACTTTTAGATCCTTTGATTTGAAGAGCTGCATAATGCCCATCTCTAATTTCAGGGTTTTTCCACTGGCAAGTGTATCTCCCTCAAAAGGAGATTTATTGATTACGCTGAAATTGTTTAGCCGAAGCGAGGCTTGAGGAAAACTTCTGAAAAGGCTTAGGTCCAAACTTTCCCAAGCTACGGTTGCGTTTAGGTTTTCATTGATGGTTCTCTTGAGTATTTTCTCAAGACTTCCCTTAAAAAGAAAGGGAGAGACCAAGAGTATTACAATTAAAATACCCAGGACGATTCCAATAATTTTAATTGCTTTCTTCATATTGCTGTCAAATGATAAGTTTTAGAAAAACCAGTCCAAAAATAACTTGAAAATTTAGTTTTTCCCATAGTTTTACATTGTGGGCAAATGTAACCTGAAGTAGGTTTCTTTTCCTTAATTTCGTCTTAAATGTTAAAGCTTGATAGACCCATCCACACATAACTACTGTCTTTCTCTCGGAAGCAATTTGGGCGACCGATTTTCTAACTTGCAAGAGGCGATCAATAGACTTTTTGAGGAAGTAGGCTCCATTTTAAAGATTTCAGGGGTTTACGAAACTCCTGCTCTTGGGTTTGAGGGAGAGCCGTTCTTGAATTGTGCCATTTTGCTGCAAACAGAACTGCAGCCCCTGGCATGTCTGGAGGCCATCTTGAAAATTGAGCAGAAGATGGGGAGAAATCGGTGTGCCTCAAAACTGTATACCTCCCGGCCAATCGACATCGATATTGTTTTTATCGACGATTTGGTGCTCAGTGCTGAAGAGCTCACAGTCCCTCATCCTCGAATGGCAGATCGAAAATTTGTACTTCAGCCTTTAATTGATTTGGATCCAAAACTCCTTCATCCGGTACGTAAAATAACAGTGGTGGACCTTTTAGCGCAAACTCCAGATAAAAGCGAGATTTTTAAACAGGCGAAATGGCTTTCCAATCCCATGCGAGCTTATAATTTTTCGGATTATAATTACATCGCCATAGAGGGGAATATTGGAGCGGGAAAAACTAGTTTGGCGACCAAAATCTCAAATGATTTTAACGCCAAATTAATTCTTGAACGCTTTAAGGACAATCCGTTTTTGCCTAAGTTTTATTCCGATTCGGCGCGCTACGCATTTCCTTTGGAAATGTCTTTTCTCGCCGATCGCTATCAGCAGTTGGTCGATGACATAACGCAATTCGATCTTTTTAAAGACTTAGTAATTGCCGATTACGATGTCAACAAATCATTGATTTTCGCAAAAATCACTCTTTCTGAAGAGGAATACGCACTGTATAGAAAATTGTTCCAGGTAATGCAAAAGGATTTGCCCAAGCCTGATCTGTATGTCTATCTATATCAAGATACCGAACGGCTTTTGGATAACATAAAAAAAAGGGGCAGGGATTATGAGCAGAGTATCCCAGCTGTATATTTGCAAAAACTGAATACCGGTTACCTGGAATTCATTAAAAGCCAACGTACAGATAATATCAAAATAATTGATATTACCAAAATGGATTTTCTTAAGGATAGAAGAGATTACCTGGAGATTTTGAAGAAAATCTTGGATTAATATCCAGGAAAGATCTTGGCGCTATATCAGGATAGACACTGCCGAAACGCAGTTCTTTACAATCTGCGGATCGGCTGTGCCCAAACCGATAAAATCAGACTTTTGCCCTTCGAGAAGCAGTCCTTCCCTTAAGGTTAAATTCTTTTGAGTTTCATCTTAATGGTAATGTCCATGCCTTCCAGTATAGGGTTGGTTCCTCCTTCCATGGTCATCTCGCTTACATTACTGCTCAATTCCATTTCATTTTCGCTGATAGCATCAATATGATAGGGGATGCTGGTGCCGTTTTCATTGTGTATTTTCAAGTCTCGCCCGTTGAGTTCCCAAGTTCCTTGGCCAAAAAGCTCGTCCGCTTCAAAACGGTCAGTTTGCAAGGTACCCATAATGTTCAGGTCTAATTCCAGGGCAATGTTCCCGGTCACGGAAGAAAAGGTATTGTTTTCATGAAAGGAGAGTCTGTTTTGGTCATCTATTTCTACAAAATTTCCTGAAACCTCCACAGGTATTTGCATTCCACCCATATCCAATACTATCGATGCAGGTTCTACAAAACCTTCGGTCATTCTCCATTCCCCGACGATGTCGATATCGGGATCATCATTTTTCTTGGAACAAGAAGATAAGTTGACAATCAATACACATGCTAATAAGAACTTAATAGTTTTCATAATTTTAAAAATTTTAAATGGTTTATTAGTTGAACGGCCAAAAATATAAAAATTTAGGAGTACCGAAAATTCTTTTGGGGAAGAGCATCGTATAAGAAGGTTAAATGTATTGACAAGTCAGGGAAGATGTTTTCCTATATCGCTTTGCTCGCCTTGATATTTTATGCAAATACTGTACATAATAGCTTAAGTACATTCCTTACCTTTGCAAAAAAATAAAAATGGGCACACAAGACAATTATGATAAAGGAAGAGGTTCCAGCAAACCGGGGAAGAATGCAAGAAAGAAGAGTATGGCTCGTGGGAATGCTCCATTGAAATCGGAAAAATCTGATAGAACCAAGGGGAAATCACAGAAGCCCGGGGACAAGCCAAAGCTGCGATTTGATAAGAGTGGGAAAGAAATAGGAAGGAGAGAGCAGCCAAAAAAGATAGTGAAGAAAAGCAATACTGCGGAGGGGATCAGACTAAACAAATACATTGCCAATAGTGGAATTTGTTCCCGCAGGGAAGCCGATACTTTTATCGCTACGGGATTAGTCACCGTGAATGGAAAAATAATTAATGAAATGGGGCATAGGGTCCAATTGACGGATGATGTGCGTTTTGATGGCCGGCGGATCAATCCTGAACCCAACACCTACGTTTTATTGAATAAACCAAAAGGTTTTGCTACCACAGATAGTAATGAAAAAGGGATGACCGTTATGGATTTGGTGGCGAATGCTACGTCGGCCAAAATAAAGCCGTTTGGAAGGTTGGGCAGAAATGCCACGGGTTTGTTACTGTTTACCAATGATGATGAATTTGTCCAAAAATTCACAAAAAAGGGGATTGCGCGGCTTTTTCATATTGAACTGGATAAAAACCTAAAGATGGAGCACCTTAAAAAGATAAAGGAGGGGCTCGTTATTGACGGAAAGGAAATTCAGGTAGAGGAAGTGAGCTATGTGGACAATGCGCCTAAAAATGAGATTGGATTAAAGATAAAACATACGGGGAACAGTATTATCAGAACAATTTTTGACCATTTGGGATACGATGTGGTACGCGTGGATTGTGTTACTCTTGGCCCACTGACCAAAAAGGATCTTCCGCGTGGACGATATAGGCATGTCACTGAAAAAGAACTCAATTTGTTCAGTATGCTGTAAGTATTGGTAAAAATGCTCCAATAGTGCAGATATATGTTTTTTTTTGTCATTTTTGCATGCAATTATCTGAATTTTTGTAAATTTAAATTAATTGGTTTTGGAAGTTGTTCACAAACATACATTCTAAATGAATTATATCGCTTTCTCTCTGCCAGACGTTAGGCTGTGGCCCACACATACAAGTTTGATTCTAAACGTCTTGCCTATTCAAAGTTAATCTTCAAGTTAATTTTTTGTTATTCCCTATTTTTCCTGGGGAGTTATCACTACGGATTTATAATTTACACTTTCAACGTTAAAGAGCATGAATACCAAATACATAGATTTAATAGACCAGACGTATTATTTCCCACAGGAAGAATTCCGTTTGGGAGAGAATGGACTGGAGTTTCACGGAATTGACTTGATGGGACTGGTCGAGGAATATGGCGCTCCCCTGAAATTTACTTATTTGCCAAAGATTTCGGAAAATATCAATCTGGCAAAGAAATGGTTTGAGAAAGCCATTGAGAAAAACAATTATGAGGGAAGCTACAATTATTGTTATTGTACCAAAAGTTCCCATTTCAAACACGTGTTGGACGAAGCCCTTAAAAATGATATCCATATTGAAACCTCATCGGCGTTTGACATAGATATTGTTGAGGCGCTGAAGGAATCTGGAAAAGTGACGGATAAAACCTTTGTAATCTGCAATGGGTTTAAAAGAGAGCGATATATTGAGAACATCGCCCGACTAATCAACAATGGCCATGACAATTGCATCCCAATAATTGACAATTACGAAGAGATAGAATTGCTTTCTGACAGTATAAAAGATCATTTTCGCGTGGGTATACGCATTGCCTCGGAAGAGGAACCCAAGTTTGAATTTTATACCTCTCGTTTGGGCATAGGCTATAAGAACATCATCCCCTTTTACGAAGATCAGATCAAAAACAATGACAGGATAGATCTAAAAATGCTCCATTTTTTCATTAATACCGGGATTCGTGATACGGCTTATTATTGGAACGAATTGGTGAAATGCTTAAAAGTTTACGTTCGGTTAAAAAAGATATGTCCTTCGTTGGACAGCTTGAATATCGGAGGAGGTTTTCCAATAAAAAACTCCCTACATTTTGAATATGACTACCAATATATGGTTGACGAAATCCTCAACCAGATAAATATTACCTGCGCTGAAGCGGATGTTCCTGTACCCCATATCTTTACCGAATTTGGGAGCTTTACCGTGGGGGAGAGCGGCGGAGCAATCTATGAGATCTTATATCAAAAACAACAAAATGATCGTGAAAAATGGAATATGATAAACTCGTCGTTTATTACCACCCTACCAGATACATGGGCTATAAGCAAGCGGTTTATCATGCTGCCGTTAAACAGATGGAACGATGAATATGAAAGGGTTCTTTTAGGAGGGCTCACTTGTGATAGCGATGATTATTACAACAGTGAACAGAATATGGCAGCCATCTATTTGCCTAAATTTAAGAAGGAAAAACCTTTGTATATTGGCTTTTTCAATACAGGTGCCTACCAAGAAACAATTGGGGGCTTTGGAGGGCTTCAACATTGCCTGATTCCACAACCCAAGCATATTTTAATAGATCGAGATGAAAATAATAATATAACTACCAAACTTTTTTCTGAACAACAAACTAGCGAGCAATTGTTAAATATTTTAGGTTATGAGCACTAAGACGTACGCAGGAATCCCGCAAAATTATGCGGCCCTAGAAACATCAAAGATTGTATTGATACCGGTTCCGTATGATGGGACCAGCACTTGGCAGAAAGGTGCAGACAAAGGACCAGAGGCCTTTTTGGAGGCTTCGGAAAACATGGAGCTTTATGACATTGAGACTCAGACTGAAGTTTATAAGCAGGGCGTATATCTTGCCGACGCCATTACTGAAAACAGTTCTCCAGAGGCTATGGTGTCTGCTGTACACAAAGTGACTAAGGATTATATAAAAAGGAATAAATTTGTTACGCTGTTCGGTGGCGAGCACAGTATCTCAATTGGATCCATACGTGCTTTTAACGAGTGTTTTGATGATTTAACAGTGTTGCATATCGATGCACATGCCGATTTGAGGAATGAATATGAAGGCAGCAAGTGCAACCACGCCTGTGCAGTGTTTGAGGCCAGCCAGACCACCAATTTAGTGCAAGTTGGGATCCGGAGTATGGATGTGGCCGAAACCCGGGTTATGGATGAAGAGAAGGTGTTTTTTGCCCATGATATGGTAAAGGACGAGTATTGGATAGACAAAGTTATTGAAAGCTTGGGGGATAACGTTTTTATCACCTTTGATTTAGATGCACTGGATCCCTCTATTCTCCCCTCCACTGGAACCCCAGAGCCCGGGGGACTCTTCTGGTACGAGACTCTCGATTTTCTAAAACAGGTCTTTGAGGAGAGAAACGTTGTGGGATTTGATATTGTGGAACTTTGCCCGAATGAAAACGAACGGGCTTCCGATTTTTTAGCTGCCAAGCTTTACTACAAAATGTTAAGCTATAAATTTGCCGACACCCAGGAAGAAGACGAGTACGAAAGCAATTTTAATCTCTCCACTCTGCTCGATACAGGCAAAAAATCAAATTCAAAATTTAATACAGAAGAAGATGAATACTAACAAGGGAGCGATTTCTCAATTTATTGAAAAATACTATCTACACTTCAATTCCGCGGCACTTGTAGATGCAGCTAAGGGCTATGAAGAGCAATTAAACAAGGGATCAAAGATGTTGGTGTCTATGGCTGGCGCTATGAGTACTGCACAAATCGGAAAAATTTTTGCGGAAATGATACGCCAAGACAAGGTCCAGATTATCTCTTGTACGGGTGCAAACTTAGAGGAGGATATCATGAATCTCGTGGCACATAGCCATTATAAACGCGTTCCGCACTATCGCGATTTAACTCCTAAAGATGAATGGGATCTTCTCCAAAAGGGAATGAACCGAGTGACAGATACTTGTATTCCTGAAGAGGAAGCTTTTAGAAGGATTCAAAAGCATATCGTGAAGATTTGGAAAGAAGCTGAAGCCAAGGGCGAAAGATACCTTCCGCATGAATATATGTATAAACTTTTGCTCAGCGGGGCTATGGAAGAGCATTACGAGATAGATTTGAAAGATTCTTGGATGTATGCGGCGGCCGAAAAAAACTTACCCATTATTTGTCCGGGATGGGAGGATAGCACTATGGGAAATATTTTTGCGAGTTATGTGGTGAAGGGGGAATTAAAAGCCTCAACCATGAAAAGCGGTATTGAATATATGACCTTTTTGGCCGATTGGTACACCGAGAACTCCAAAAATGGAATTGGCTTTTTCCAAATTGGAGGAGGAATTGCAGGCGATTTCCCAATTTGTGTGGTGCCTATGCTATACCAAGATTTGGAGCGAACCGATACTCCTTTTTGGAGCTATTTCTGTCAAATAAGTGACTCTACCACCAGCTTTGGAAGTTATTCCGGAGCGGTTCCCAACGAAAAGATTACGTGGGGGAAATTGGATATCGATACACCAAAATTTATTATTGAGAGCGATGCCACTATTGTAGCACCCTTGATCTTCGCATATCTGCTCGACATGTAAAAATTGGGGATAAATATTTTTTCCCAAGAACCGTTTTTAGGGAGGGTTTAGATGTATTGTTATCCCTCGAAAGTCTTTATTGGTTGAGCGTTTACGGGATCTTCTAATTTTAGTCGGACAACAATAATTTTATTTGAATTAAAAACTTCATTTTGCATTATGGATCCCAAGAAAATTGAAAATATTGAGTTGAAGTTTTTGACTCTCAAGGATTATGAAGACTTAAAAACCGCAACAATCCAATCGTATGGTGGCATGCCAAACAGTTATTGGAAGCTGGAGGAGATAGGCAATCTTATTGATATCTTTCCCCAAGGCCAAGTAGTAATTATGGCCGATGACGAAATTGCGGGATGTGCTCTTTCCATAATCGTCGATTTTGATGAATTGGGAGAAAAGCATACCTACCAAGATGTTACTGGGGATCCTGAATTTAAGATTCACGATCCTGAAGGAGATGTACTCTATGGAATAGATGTTTTTATCCGACCTGATTTTCGCGGCTTGCGATTGGGTAGAAGATTGTATGACTACAGAAAGGAACTTTGTGAGAACCTGAATCTTAAAAGCATCATCTTTGGCGGACGGATGCCAAACTATCATTTGTATTCCGATAAACTTTCTCCTAAACAGTACATAGGGAAAGTTAAGAGCAAACAAATAGACGATCCTGTATTGAATTTCCAAATTTCGAATGATTTCCATCCCGTTCGAGTTTTAAAGGGATATTTGGAAGGTGATAAGGCTTCGGGTGAATTTGCCGTCCTTATGGAATGGGATAACATCTATTACGTGAGACCCGATAAGAAACCCAAGCCCTCCACGGTTAAAAGTATAGTGCGTTTGGGATTGATCCAATGGCAGATGCGAAGTTACGGAGGAATGGAAGACTTGATGCATCAGGCTGAATACTTTATCGATAGTGTGGCCGGATATCATTGTGATTTTGCAATGTTTCCCGAATTTTTCAATGCGCCCTTAATGGCCGATTATAACCATATGAGTGAACCGGATGCCATTCGCGAGCTCGCGAGCCATACCAAGGAAATTACAGAGCGGCTCTCTCAGCTTTCCATTTCGTATAACATCAACATTATTACGGGCAGTATGCCAGAGGTAGTACGTGGAAAGTTGTATAACGTTGGTTACCTATGCCGCCGAGACGGAAGTGTGGAGCGTTATGAAAAAATACACGTTACGCCAGACGAAGCACGAGTATGGGGAATGGTAAACGGCAATTCCTTAAAAACCTTCGATACTGACTGTGGAAGAATAGGTGTATTGATATGTTATGATTCCGAGTTCCCGGAACTTTCACGACTGCTTTCAGATGAAGGCATGGATATTCTTTTTGTCCCTTTCCTAACAGACACACAAAACGGCTATTCCCGCGTAAGACTGTGTGCCCAAGCTAGAGCCGTAGAAAACGAATGTTACGTTGCCATTGCAGGAAGTGTGGGCAACCTACCCAAAGTTCATAATATGGACATACAATACGCTCAGAGTGCCGTGTTCACTCCTTGCGATTTCTCTTTCCCAAACAATGGAATAAAAGCCGAAGCAACCCCAAACACCGAAATGATCTTGGTTGCCGATGTAGATATAGATTTATTGAGAGAATTACACACTTTTGGCGCAGTTCGGAATTTAAAGGATAGAAGAAAAGACTTTTATAGACTGGAACGGGTTAAAAAATAAACTAATTGTACAAAAATAACCGAGTAATATAGGGTTTTGAAATATAACTTTGAAATATTTCTGCATTTTAACAAAAGATTAACCTAATTTATTTGCCCCCCCCCCCCCCTTACTTTATACTTTTACTAAAGAAAATATGCGCATATAAACTGTTTATTAATTTAAATTTTTCAATCATGAAAAAATCAATTTATTATCTGGTACTCGCATTTTTTATCTTTCTCGGGGCTCAATTTATTAGTCCAACAACAGCTCAAGCGAGCACTTCAAAGAACCTTCCAGGGGCAATAGATTTAGGTCATTTTCCTCCAGGCTGTGATTGTACAATTCCTAGTAGTACATGTTTCTGTAAAATTCCCTCAACTACAGATCCTATAGGGAAGGGATAAGATTAATATTGAATAAATCAGTATTGATTTATTGAGTATTATTGAAAACAGGTAGCACAAAAACTGTTTTCTTTTTTGTGCTACCATTTAATAAATTATCTTATGAAATTGCCTAATTGCCTTATGTGGGGGTGGAGTATGCTATTGTTTTGTAGTATTAGTTCTTGTGCTCACCATAATTCCAAACCACCTTTTCGATTGGTGAATGGAGATGAAAAGTATCTAGCCATCAAAATAATAGATTCCCTGATGCTCGATGTTTCCATAGGTTCTTCCAATGATTTTTTACCACTATCTCTTTCTCCATCCAAAAGAAAGTTACTTATAGCAAATACTTTAGGAACAAAGGGGTTTTATATAGTTGATTTGTTAAATAAAAACACCAATTTTTATGACTTAAAAGGCTATAAGAGCTTGAATATTAACAAAACTGGAGTAAACAATATAGGGTTAGTCTCAGATACAGTGGTTTCAATATTTTATAAGGGACGATTATCGCTATTAGATTATAAAAACAAAAATATCTTTTCTCAAACAGTATTGCCAAAAGGCTATTTTTCATCATATACAAAAAAAGTAATTGTTGATATTACCCAAGATGACACTCTTTATATCTCACAATTGTACTCTCCAAAAAAGGGAAAATATAATTATGATACTGATGGTTTTTATGATATATGCCCTTTATCAATATACAGCACTAACAAGAATAAATTTGAATATATATACCTGCCTAAATTTTCAAAATTCAGAACAAGAAATTTAGGGCAGCCTATAGTTAATTTTACTCAATCAGCAGACACCATTTTCTTCTCTGCTTCACCAGAAAGTAAAGTCTATTCGTTTGTATTTAACCCAAAAAATTTAAAAATAGGAGCCCTTAAAAGTTATGCTTTCCGTTATTCCACAGGCGATACCATATTGAGTTTGCAAAAATCAAATTTGATAAAAGACGTTCTGCGGACATCTGTTAAAAACCCCTATCAAACCGGTATAGTAAAGTTTAAAAACAACATACTTTTAAGTTATTCAAATGGTTTATCGGAGACTGAATATAAGCTTTTATTTTCTAATAAATTTACTGAAGAGCAACGGGCTAATTATCTTCTTAACAAAAGGAGGTACTATACTGAAATATTAAACCTTTCTAAAAAAAAGGATTTTGGTAAATTACTTTTAAATTTAAATATGGAAGCACTGGCACTCCAACTCACAGATTCTACCTATGCAGTGAAGCCTCGCTCAGTATTTTATCATAATGATACTATTGTTCCTATATATATAGTCAAATTAAAAATGCAGTATGAATAAATTGATATTAAGATATTTTTCTTTGATTTTATTGCTAATCGCTATAATCTATTTTGGATCTAAGCTATATTTTCAGCAAGGTAGAAAACCTACTATAGAATTTGGAAAAGACCATTTTATTTTAGATGGTTTTATTAAGGATACGCTTTACCCATTTAAAGTTGCAGTAATTAATGAAAGTGGGATTGAACAGAAATATTCTGTGGCTTCTACTTGTGGATGTACACTGCTAGACGAGGCCAGTGGAGTAATTCTTCCAAAAGGTAAGGATACGGTATCTGTAGTCTTAAACACGTATGGCAAGAATTCGGGTTTTTCCTCTATGTTAATCTTATATAACGATGAAAAAGCTGTAGATACGCTACCCATTTTCGCTAAAAAACTTAGTTATGAAAAGGATTAGGGGCTTAACCTTTCTGAGTGTTTTTTGGCTGCTTCTTTTAGCTCCATTTGTTGCACAGAGTCAAGAAAAAATCACAATCAATATTGAAACCTATGACCATAAACCACCTGAGGGAGCCCATCTATTGGTCTATGCAGATTCCACATTCCAAAATACGTTGTACACACGGGTTTTAGAAAATGAAAAGAAAATATCCTTTGAGTTGCCCGATTCTATTCCTTGTTTTTATTTGTGGATTTCACATCTGGAATATGAACATATCCAGCAAAATTTTTGTAAACCATTTTCGAAAGAAATAAATATTACTTTACAGGAAAACCTAAACCAACTTGATGAAGTCACCATCGAAGGATTTAAAGACACAAAAGTAACTATTCAGGGAAATAAAGCAGAGTTACGGCTGGGAAAAATAATGGAAGAAAATATAGGTTTAACAGCTACCACGGTAGCCAAAAGCCTTCCAGAGGTTTTTATATTGCCAGGCAATCGTATCTTGTTACGCGGCCATGAAGTGCATAAAATATACCTTCATTCGGGCTCATCCTCAACCGAGACCGAAATTTCGTTTTCCCGTTTAGAAAGTATTGATGCTAAGGAAATTGACAGAATAGTGGCAGATTACCTCAAATCTGATATTCATGTTTATCTTAAAAAGGAAAAGCCAGGCTATTCTTTTGATAATACGCTAAGATTTACGCAAGGGAAAAAGTTTTATGCTTCCTATTCGCCAAAATTTAAAATAAAAAAAGGAAAAACATACTATTCGCTTGAAAACAGTATTGGTTGGACTCATCAAAACCCTTCTGGCAATTCAAATTATAAATTGGTCCTGCCCGATGAGTCAAACCAAATAGTGGAAACAAATGGCCTTACCAATCATAAATTAAAATATTTCAATACTGAATTATTTATTGAGCACGAATTTGATTCCACTTACACCGGAGGAATGAAACTAAACTATGCATTAAACGAAAATCTTGAGAAAAATTTCTCAAGAACCGTCATAAACCACACGGAATCTTCAGATGCTACACTTAGGGACGATGGCAATTCTTATAGTGTTTTTCCTTCTCTATATTTAGAGGGTAAATATAGTAGAAATTGGAAAATGTCTGCGAATGTTGGATGGTTTACCTCACTACAGAAATTTGTAGATAAGGGAAATTTTGATTATGTGTTGGAAGATAAACCTACACATGGTTTTCAGAATCTGAAGCAAAGAATACATTCCAATGCTTATGCAGGAACATTAAAAAGCGAAAAGACATGGAACGCTACGACCGTTTCCGTCAAGTTAAAGAATACTTATTTGGAAAGTAAAGTCAATTCAGGTTTTCAGCAGAACTTACTTGTTGGAGCTGTGATTGACAGTACTTTCGCAAACCAAATAAAAGAAAACAGGTTCGAGCTGGAAACAGACTTAAAAACTACTTTATGGACAAAGTATCTTTTAAGTCTTTCGTCTAATTTTTTATTTTATGATTATAAATATGAAAATGAAAATTCGGATAATGCTACAACAAATAGTGTGTTTAAATGGCTACCCGGTTTGAGTATAAGTATTCCCCTAAAAGAAGATAAGTACTTAACCCTTTTTGGAAGTTCCTTTTTTAAAGCTCCCAACTTCAGCAATGTTGTTTTTAGGTCTCTCAGCCAGGATGGATTTATAAATAATGAAAATAATGAAACTCTAAAACCCTACGCTACCTACCAGTTTGGTGCAAGTTATTCATTGTTTGAAAACCTGAATTCCACAATATCCTGGTCAAAAACGGACAATATGATTATGATTTATCCAGACTTTGCCGATAATGGTAGTTTCAATGGAAGTCGAAAAATAAATCTTTCAAATTCTTATACAACTGGTTTAAGCTTGTTTTATTCCAATGCATTTTTTAAACGGATTTTTCTTTCGGCCAATGCAAACTTAAATCATGTGCATTGGGACAATAAAGGTGATTATCCCTTTTCAGAAAACTATTTTTCCGCTCTTGGAAATGTTTCGGTTTACTATTCCACAAAAACCCATTGGTCTTTAAATGTTGATTATACATATAGCTCTCCACAAAAATTATCAGATAAGGTTTTGTTGAAATCTTATTCGTTGTTAAATCTTAACGTTTCAAAACAGCTTGGTAAGTATTGGGCCTTATTTTGTGACCTAAATAACGTGCTGGATACCTATCGTTTAAAAATATATTCAGAAGATGTACCATACAATTCATATAACAATCCAGATGAATTTTATGTGACTTTGGGAATTAAGTATAAAATTGAAAAACGATTTAAGAAAAAGAAAAATAAAAAATTTATGGAAGATTTGGAAAAACGGACAACAGTTGAGGTTGGGAAATAATTAAAAAGGGTTTAGAGTCCTTTAGATCTGGAAGAATGGATTACTTATCCCTATTCGCCTTTATCCTCAAATCAAAAATAAAATCTTTGGTTTCCAGCAATTTAAAACAGGGATTTTTGGTAAGGGGATTCACAACATAATTAAATTCTTGTGGGATTATTATGGAAGGAATCCTGATGATGGCATGTTGTTGTAGTAATTTTGTTCCAAAATCCTTGGTAGATTTTGGCACGGGCGTTTCCCGCCAATTTCCCGGCAAATCTTCTTCTTTTAGGGCATTGATCTGGCTGTCATCAATTTCAAAGACACACAGGCTTAAAGCGCGTGGAATAAAATCTATGTGTATGTTAACGGAATATTCCAAAACAGACAAAGCACGGCTTTCCGACATATAAATACAAGGTGTGTCAATATGGTTCCACCTTCCGCCAAAGAGCTTTGAACCAGTTCCGTTTAAATCTTCGGCATATTGCGTTTTGGTTATTCGATAAACTTTCATGCTTAAGAATATACGCCATAAGCAATACGGCCAATAAGATTTCGGATTTCATCGCGCCCAAATTGATTGTCCATAAGATCGAAAGGTACAGCCCCTGAAAGTGCTTGGTTAGGGGCGAACATCCATTGGTTAAAATTATTTTTGTCTTCAAAAACCTCGTACCCAAAGGAATAGAGTTCTGCCAAGGCGATAATACCTTCACTGATGTGGTCGCTGAATCGCTGCTCTCCTTTTTTATTGATAAGCGTGGAGCGTGTAACGGATAATGCCTGGGCCAAAGCATCATAATCCAGAGAAGTTTCATCTTTCAGCTGGGTCAAATAGGTTTTGGTAACTCCGCCCCTAACGATTTGCATCTTTTGATAAGAGGTCATATCTACTAGGGGAATGGCAAGATTTCCGTCGTAAAAATGGGTGGGAGCCTCCTCGACATAATTGATTTTATCGGTGGTTTCATAAGGCTTTTTCATTGCAGTATAAATTTAATCTTTTTACAGTATAAAATTACATTTTTTTCTTTGTTCTTCCAAATCTATTCCATCTTAATTTTCGTTTTATCCCCAAAATAATTAAAATCGAATGGAAGTAAGCTCGGATTTGGTAAGCGACACTTTTGTTCAACTATTTCAAATACCGTTATGTCGTGGTTTTAAAGAATAGATGTTTAGAATTGCTTATTTCCCAAAAGGCTACAACCATAACCACAGTATATTCCAAAGCCACCAGCCAAAGATTTTCAGCAAAACCATCTTTTCCGTAGGCAGAATAGCTCAATATCACAAAAAAACTCCAAACAATCGGGAATCTATATTTCGTAAATATCGAAAGCAAAAGGGGAGTGGTTATGTACCACGGATGCACGGTGGTTGACAGTAAAAAGTAGAATGAAACCGCAAAAAGCATTGCAGTCAGCAATTGTTGAGGTGTTTTATTTTTTCTGAAAAAAGCAATTCCCAAAACAAAAAGGAGGACGATTATTGGAAGTATTTTTCCAACAGTTTCAATAATATCCCAGCCAATCACTTTAAAACCAATCCAACGGATTATATAGAAAACACTCGCATTAAACTCAAAATCCTGAAACCAGAGCGTAAGGGTTGCCGAGAAATTTTGAATAAATTCTGAAGAAAGAAACGGTAAAAAAGTTGTCAAGATTGTAATACCGACCATAATATAAAAGCTGAGTAAAACCCTAAAGTTTTTAAAAAACTTTGGAGCCTTGTTTGAATAAGAGAAATACTTCAAAAATAAAGGCAAAAACAACAACGGGATCAGCTTCACAGAAACCGAAATCCCAATCAATACTGCTGCCCAAAACCATTTTCCCTTAAAAAGCAAATACAAAGCCCAAACAAAAAAGAAGAGCATTACCCCTTCAAAATGAAGGTTTCCGGTAAGCTCAATAATGATGAAAGGATTCAGAAAATACCAAAAAATGTGTTTGATGGGCAGATTCAATTGCTCCAATATTTTTTTTCCGAAGTAAAGAATACCTACGTCCGCCAAAATTATAATGACCCGGAGAACCATTACCGAACCCAAAATACTTTTTCCTGCAAACAGCGATGCAATAGCAAAAAAGAGTTGGTTAACAGGAGGATAATTACTGAAATGACCGGCACTCAGTGATCCCATGCCCTCAATTAATTGCTGCGATTGTTCCACCGTTACAGCGAGCGAAATCGAGGAATTGGGATTGAAGAGATACGGGCTTATCCCTTGGGTCATTAGCCTTCCATCCCAGATAAATCGATAAAAATCTTGTGAAAGATTGGGAATAGCTGGAATAAAGATCAATCTGAGAACAAGGCCCAAGAAAGCCAAAAACCAGAAGTTAAGCTTGAATTTCTGAAGGAGTAAACAGGAAATATAAAAGAGTGCCGAATAGAGAGAAATGAGCTTTACAAAATCACTTCGATCTAAATTGTAAGCAAAGCTGAGATAGCCTACTATTGAGGTTATCGCAAGGAGTAGGGGGATTTGGTGCTGTTTATAGATAGGGTGCATATTTAAAGGAAGTGCTTGCCCTTAGGGGTACATGGCTCTTTTTGATTCCACGGAACAAGAATCCACAGAAGTTAATGGCATAACAACTTGAAATGACCCTGGATTATTTCTGCCTTCACAGGAAGTTTAGTCCTGCCATTCGGCGATAAAGAGATTAGTGTCGTGACCCCCACCATTATGCCTGTTGCTGGAAAAAGCCAGGTACTTTCCGTCATTTGAAAATACAGGAAATGCGTCGAAAGTGTCACTGTGGGTCACACGTTCCAAATTTTTTCCGTCTATGTCAATTAGATAAAGATTAAAGGGATAGCCACGCTCTGATTCAAAATTGCTCGAGAACAATATCTTTTTTCCGGAAGGATGGAAAAAAGGTGCCCAAGATGCATTTCCCAGATCGGTCAATTGGCGGAGATCGCTTCCGTCGGCATTGCATATATATAAATCCATTTCTGTGGGCTGCACCAGGCCTTGGGAGAGCAAATCTTTATATTCTTTTATCTCTTCGTCGGTTTTTGGTCTCGAGGAGCGGAAAACAAGTTTGCTTCCATCGGGCGAAAAGAAGGCGCCACCATCATAACCCAGTTCATCGGTAAGCTGTTTTACATTGGATCCGTCTATATCCATAGTATATAACTCTAGATCGCCGCTACGCATAGAAGTGAATACAATTTTATCTCCTTTGGGAGATACCGTTGCTTCCGCGTCATACCCCGGTTCATCGGTAAGCTGTTTTACAATGTTCCCATCCAGGTCAGCTATAAAAATATCGAAACCCTCATAGATGGGCCAAACGTATTTTCCATTATTTTTTGAAGGTACCGGAGGGCAGTTTTCATCCTTTAGATGGGTGCTAGCATATAAAATATGTTTTCCGTCTGGGAGAAAGTAACTGCAAGTGGTTCTTCCCTTTCCAGTACTCACCATTTTTGGTTTCTTGTCCTTGAAACTATCCTGAAAGTCCATTAGGAACATTTGATCACAATCCACCCCCCAATTCTTGTAATTGCTTTGGAAAACGAGTTTGCTATCGTCAAAACTCCAATACGCTTCTGCATTATCTCCACCAAAAGTTACCTGCCGCAGGCTTTTAAAATGCTTTTCCTCCGGAAATATTAGAGTGTCCTGGGAGGATTGGAGGGAATTTTCCTCTGAAGTTACGGCTACGTCCACATCTTTTTTCACTTCATTCTTGCAGTTTAACAGAAGGCAAGAAATAATTGAGATATATAAAAGTTTCATTTGTTATAATTGTTGGGTTATGGAAATCAAATTAAATGGAGTGTTTTAAGTGAATAAAAATACTCCATTTATATTACTTTTACACAAAAGTAATGATATGCGGTTAACTTTAATGATATTTCTGGGAATAGCGTTGTTTTCGTGCAAACCGGCCATGGTCCCGGACATAACTATGAAGGATGATATTTCCGTTTTGGCCCATGACAGTCTATATGGAAGAAAAACCGGGTCCCTCTATGAAAAGAAGGCGGCCAGGTACATTGCAAAGCGATTTGCGGATTTAGGTTTGAAGCCGATGGGGACGGATGGGTTTTTTCAAAAATTCACTTTTAAGCCCAGTGAGAATCCACATCAAGAAGCAGCGTTCACTTCAGAAATGGATCCGGGTTCCCTTACCGGCGAAAACGTGATAGCCTATCTAAACAATCGAGCCCAAAATACGGTGGTTATCGGTGCCCATTATGACCATTTGGGTATGGGGGCTGAAGGATCGCTTTATCGCGGTGAGCCAGAAATCCATAATGGAGCCGACGACAACGCAAGTGGTGTGGCCATGTTGCTTCATTTGGCTGCCAGATTAAAACAAAAGGGAGCGCCGAACAACAACAACTATTTGTTCATCGCATTTTCTGGAGAAGAAGAGGGGTTGTTGGGATCAAATTATTTTGTGAAAAACCCTACCATTGATCTCAAAAAAGTAACTTATATGATCAATATGGATATGGTGGGTCGGTTAAATGATGAAAACACCCTGGCTGTTTATGGAGTGGGCACGGCCCCAATTTTCAAGGAATTGGTACGTGAGAACGCTGGGAAATTGAATATAGTGGAGAAGGAGAGTGGAATAGGGCCCAGTGATCATACTTCGTTTTATTTGGTCGATATTCCAGTGCTACATTTTTTTACCGGGCAGCACGAGGATTATCACAAGCCCACGGATGATATTGATAAAGTGAATTTTGAAGGAATGAATGTCGTTTCGAATTATATCTTTCATCTTATAAAGAATTTGGACCAACAGAAAAAACTCCAATTCCAAAAGACCAAAAATGAAAGTGAAATGGTTCCCGACTTTAAAGTGACCTTAGGAGTGGTTCCGGATTATCTCTTTGATGGGAAGGGAATGCGAATCGATGGTATAAGTGAAGATAGACCCGCGCAAAGAGCAGGGATGCAAAAAGGAGATGTAGTGGTGAAAATGGGAGATTATGAGGTTACGGATATGATGAGTTATATGAAAAGTCTTTCGAAATTTGAAAAAGGTCAGAATGTCCCAGTGATTATCGAACGAAACGGGCAAAAGAAAGAAGTAGAGGTTACATTTTAATTTTGTTGAAATATACCATGCGATTAGAGGCCGAATCTTGAGGGAATGATTTTTTAAGAGTTTAATCTAAAGTTTGAATAATTAATGGAAAGGATTATGAAGTTAAAAATAGAATCAAATCAACTGGAAGATTATTTAAAGGAAATACCACCGGTTATTGAATTTCACACGCCTTTAATTCAAGAGAAGATCCGTCGGATTAAAGCACAGGGATCAACGGACCGGCAACGTGCTAAAATAGCTTTTGAAGTTGCTCGAGATGAAATTGCGCATAATTTTGACACCAAAAGTGACAATATCAATGTCAATGCTGAGGATGTTTTGAAGGGTAGGGAAGGAATCTGTTTTGCCAAATCGCATCTTTTGGCCAGTTTGTTACGTGGAATGGGTATTCCTGCCGGATTCTGCTATCAGAAGGTTTTGAAAAAGGGAACTCCGGAATCGGGTTATGCCCTTCATGGGCTCAATGCCATTTACTTACCTGAGACTGGCTGGTTTCGGGTGGACCCACGTGGAAATAAACCGGGAATCGACTCTCAATTTTCAATAAAGGAGGAGAAATTGGCCTATCCTATCAGAACAGAACTTGGCGAAATTGATTACGATGTGGTTCTCCGTGCACCTTTGCCTTCAGTTGTAGAGGCGATGGCAGAATCAACAAATTGTGAACAACTTTTCTCCAACAGACCCACCGATTTATAGTAGCTCGATTCGACAAATGAAGGGCCAATAAAATAAAAACCTCAAAAGCTCTGGAAACTTTTGAGGTTTCAGAAATAATTTCTAATTCTTACTTATTCCAGGTATCGTTTAGCATATTGACATCGGGTATAATTTTATTTGGGTCAAAAACTACTCTTTTTATCTCTTTATCAGTTTTTACCAAATGGACCCAAGTATTTCCACGTTGCCAGATTTCAACTGGAAGCTTGATATCTTGTGTTGTGTTGTCCGTATAAGTAACCTGTAATTCCATAGGCATTGGGATCTCGCCCTTGTTTTCTACGGTTATTAAATAACCATCTTTATAAGGTTCCACTGAAGTTATACCAAGGTCAATATTGCCATTGCCATAAAACCAGCCTTTCCAAAACCAGGATAGGTCCTCACCGGCCACATTCTCTATATGATTAAAGAAATCGTTGGGTTGTGGGTGTTTGTAGGCCCAAGCGTATATATAACTTTTAAAAGCTTCGTCAAATCTTTCGGGTCCCAAAATATACTCACGAAGTAAGTATAGGCCGGCAAAAGGTTTGTAATAAGCAGTATAAGCCAAATTACGTGCGTTGGCTACTTCCGGTGAAGTGTCTATGCCTTCTCTGTTTGCTGAAGTTAAGTAAGGGATTAGGTTGCGCGGTCCATCCATTCTTGTGCTGTACTCACCCTTGTTAAAAGCCTCCGTGCTATAATGATTGATAAATGTGTTCAGCCCTTCGTCCATCCACGGATAGCGACGCTCATTACTACCCACAATCATAGGAAACCAGTTATGCCCAAATTCGTGATCGGTAACACTCCATAAATCGGCTCCAGCACTTCGATACGAACAAAAACTCACTCCCGGATATTCCATTCCCCCCACATTTGCAGCTACATTGATAGCGTTGTGATAAGGATAGGGATAATACGTATTGGAATAGAACTCTATTGCCGCTTTGGTATATTCTGTAGAACGCCCCCAAGCTTGATTTCCTTCGCTTTCTTTTGGGTAAACCGATTGTGCGAGAGCCTTTTTGCCATCAGGAAGATTGATTTTGGCGGCATCCCAAATAAAAGCCTTGGAAGAGGCCCAAGCCACGTCCCGTGTGTTTTCCATTTTAAAATGCCAGGTTAGCGTTCCATTTGATTTTATGTGAGCTGCGGGCTTTCCTACTTCATCTGGCTTGATAATAAAAATAGTTTTATCACTATTTTCCGCTTGTTTCCACCTTTGTTGCTGCGTTTTGGTTAAAACATCCTTGGGATTTTGTAAAACGCCTGAACACACTACAGTTTGATCTGCCGGCGCAGTGATTTTTACGTCAAAATCACCATACTCACAATAAAATTCTCCAGCGCCTAAGTAGGGTTCGGTATTCCAGCCGACCACATCATCAAAAACTGCAACTCTTGGGTACCACTGAGCTATAGCGTAAATAGTGCCTTGGTCCACATCCAACCTTCCCATTCGATCCATTCCATGCACGGGAACCTTAAAACTGAATTCCATTTTTATGTCCACTTCACCTCCATTTGCCGCCAACGGTTTATCGAGGAAGAGTTGCATACGCGTGTCGTTTATTAGGTATTTTGATGATGTTCCCGTTTTGGTCTTGGCATTGACATTCTTCAGCTTAAAACCACCTTCCACATCACCACTATAACGATTTCCTTGTACGGGAGTGGTTAAGGTTCCACGGGAATTTTCTGTAAAACGGTCTTGCTCCACGTACAACCAAATAAAATCCAAGGTTTCCGGACTGTTGTTTGTGTAATGTATAGAGATATTTCCCGAAACCGTATGGGTTTTGTCGTCGAGATTAGCCTCCAATTTATAATCCGCGTAATTCTGCCAATATTCAGGACCGGGTTTTCCTGAGGCTGTCCTATAAACGTTTCCTTGTCTATAGGTGAAATCGCTAAAAAGATGTTGATTGTCTGTTGTAACCTCCTGGGCGATGGCCGAAAAGGTAAAAATGAATGATGCCAGCGATAGAAAAACGCTGCTTTTAAAGTATTTCATGATTCTGGATTTATTATGAGAAAATGGAATGCGAAGATACTAATTTAAGAAAAGAATAGCATTAGGTTTAGAAAAACGAATAAGGAGTTTGGTCATTTAATTGAAGTAACCTTACATTATTGTTTGGGAAAAAAACTTAATTTAAAAAGAGAAGCCTGGAATAGCTCCATATTAAAGGGAAATGTCCTAGAATATATTTATCAAGTTTTCATAAAACACAAAGACTTGTATGGATATTTTGAAAATTATAAAGAAATCGAATTCACTTTGTATAATTTCAAAAAAATAGCAATTCAAAAAGAGGAGTATGAAATTGCTGGATTTTTAAATGACTGGCTTCTCAAGTTTCCAAAATAAACCTAACCATAGTTCAAATGTTACTCATTTCAGAGTTTCACCCAAATTGAGGTTTTCCGTAAATATTCTGGCGAAATTAATTTTATATTTGAATTTATATAACTTAATCTTAAAGTATAAAGGAATGAAGACATCATTATTTTTGGGAATATTCTTGCTGAAATTAACGGCCATATTCGCTCAATGTGATAATTATCGTAATGCTATTTCCAATACAGAATCTTACGCTGATGATACTTATACCTATTCTAATAAAGCCTACAATTCAGACAACTTGGATGATGCACAGTATTATGCGAAAAAAGCTATGGATAGTGCAGATGATGCAATAGATGAAGCAAGTAACGCACAAAATTACGCAGCTAATTGTGATTGTTATAACGGGAGAAATTATGCAAATAACGCTGAATCGAGTGCAGATGACGCTTATAGTTATGCGAAAAAAGCTTACAGCTCATCTACCATTGAGGATGCCCAATATTACGCACGAAAAGCAATGAGCAGTGCCGAAGATGCTGAAAGTGAGGCCTACTCGGGTCGGTCAGCGTGTAATTAACTTTCTATAACAACCACATAAAAAAACTTTATTAAAATAAAACTAAACAATTATGGGTACAGGAGCAAAAACTATAGTGACAATTGGAATTATCATCGGATTTATTTTTCTATTTGGTGTAATCGTTGCAAGTAGTGGAGGAGGACGTCCAGGGATTTTTGGATTAATTTTAGCAGGAGGAATGATTGCAGCATTAAGAGCTGTTTGGAAAAAACCATCTATTGAAAAACAAGATGACAACCAACAATTGGATAAAACTAGTTAATGGAATTTAAAGACTATTACGATATACTTCAAATTAATCCATCCGCAAGTATTTCAGAAATTAAAGCGGCTTTTAAAGCACAAGCAATTAAATGGCATCCTGATAAAAATCCAAATGTGGATACAACTGCTAAAATGCAGGAGATTAATGAAGCTAAATTAATTTTATTGGATGCTGAAGCCAGACAACGCTATGATGTAGAGTATACTAAATACAAGGCGTTCTATTCAAACCAACAAAAACGAGATGCTGAAAGACCAAGACAGGAATCAGAAGCATCGAGTCAAAAGCAAACGCAACAGACTCAGGAAAAAGAATACGAGTTTGATGATGAGATTTTGAGAAATTGGATGCGAAATGCTCGCAGACAAGCAGTTGATTTGGCAAAACAAACAATTAAGGAAGTTGGTGAACTTAGTGTAATTGCAACAAAGGCAGCTGGCACTGAAATGCTGCGAATGTTTGCTGGATACTTTGTAGTGGGACTTATTTTCTTAATAATATTTAAAGCTTGTTCAAGTTAAAATTTATGAAAACACTTGTAATTCTTATATTCTCGGCATTAATAAATCAAGCAAGTTTTAGCCAACAAAATTGGGATAAAATAGATTTAGGAAACTGGGGCGAAATAAAAATGCCTAATTCAATGGAAGTTCAATCTGGCAGTTATAAAAAAATTGTTGATTATTCTAAACGTCATTTTTCTGTAAATGCTGAAAGAATTGTTTTTCAGCAGAAAGGCGTTAATGAAGGTAAAAATTTGGATACCTATGCAAGGGTAATAATTAGAACTGATTTTGCTGGAGAAGATTTCCCTGACTTAAATACTACTGAAATAACAAGTCAAGACCTAAGTGAACTAAATCAAATGTATAAATCTCAAATATATGAGATTGCGAATAACCCAACTTTCCCTGCAAAAATTATAAAATGGAATGGACTTCAAATTGTAACCTTAAATGGCAACAAAGCTTTAAAATATAGTTACATTCGAAAAATGGGAAGTAACCCTGAGACATATTCAGAATTTTATATTTTTTGGAAAAAGAACAGACAGCATACTTTAAATATTGAATATCGCCTCAAAGATGAATCTAAATGGAAATCTGACCTTGATAAATGTGTTCAAACATTTAAACTAAATTAAACTATAGAAACCCACAATTAATGACCCTAAAACTAGAAACCCTCGAATCCTGGCTATGGGATTCGGCCAATATATTAAGAGGAAGCATTGACTCCTCAGATTTTAAAAACTACATCTTTGGACTCCTGTTCCTGAAACGTGCCAATGACGTTTTTGAGGAAGAAGTGGAATATATTATGGAACGTGATAAAGAATCCAGAGAAGATGCTGAAGAATCTGCCTACATCAAAATCCCACAAGAAGCTCGTTGGCAATTTATCATTGGCCAAACAGAAAATATTGGTATCGCCCTCGATAAAGCTTTTGCCGCCATTGAAAATGAAAACACCACTTTGGAAGGCGTTCTTACAGCCACCAAGTTTGGGGATAAGGAAAAGCTTTCCGATGACCTCCTGCAACGTCTTCTGAGCCATTTCAACCAATACTCCTTGAGCAATGCTGATTTGGCTACCCCAGACCTTTTAGGCGATGCCTACGAGTACCTAATCAAGCAGTTTGCTGATGATGCTGGTAAAAAAGGAGGCGAATTCTACACTCCAAGAGGTGTGGTGCAATTGATTGTAAATCTTATTAAGCCTGAGCCTAAAAATACGGTATATGACCCAACATTTGGCTCTGGAGGTATGCTTATAGAATCTGCCCGTTACATTGCAGAACAGCCCAATGGAAAGGTAGGCAACAACATAAATGTCTCGCTTTATGGCCAAGAAAAAAACCTGAGTACGTGGGCCATTGGAAAACTAAATATGATTCTGCACAACTTTATGGATGCAGACCTTCGCAAAGGCGATACCCTTACAGACCCAAAACACCGTAACGAACAAAATGAGCTAATGCTCTTTGACCGTGTTATTGCAAATCCTCCATTCTCTATGGATAAGTGGTGGACTGCTGCGGAAACAAACCTAAAAACCAAATTGGGCAAGGATGGAAAGGAAACAAAAATCTCTCCCAATTACTCCAAAGTAGTTTCAGACCCTTATGGGCGTTTGCAATATGGCGTTCCCCCAAGAGGGTATGCAGATTTGGCCTTTTTACAGCATATGATTGCCGTATTAAAGCAAGATGGAAAAGCAGGTGTGGTTTTGCCCCACGGAACGCTGTTTAGAGGTGGAACCGAAGGAGCCATCAGAAAAGGTTTGCTGAAAGCAGATTTGGTAGAAGGCATTGTTGGTTTGCCAAGTGCCCTGTTTTACAACACAGGTATTCCCGCATCTATATGGATTATCAATAAAAACAAAACCCAAGAGCAAAAGGGTAAGGTTGTTATTATTGATGCAAGCAATGACTATAAGGAAGGTAAGAACCAAAACGAACTGGAGGAAAAACACGTCTCTAAAATTGTCTATGCCTATGATGGCTTTACCGATATTGAAAAATATATGCGTGTAGTTCCTTTATCCGAAATAAAAGAAAACGATTACAACTTAAACATTTCCCGCTATATAGACACCAGCGAACCCGAACCTATTGTGGATTTAGCTTTGGTGAAAAAGAATATCGAAGTTTTGGAAAGCAAGGAGCAGGAAATTGACCAGAAATTGGCTGAATTTTTAAAGGAGTTGGGGATATGAGTTTAGATTTATTAGAGCCTGAAATAGGTAAGCTTCCAGAAAATTGGACGATAAAAAAATTAGGCCAAATAGCAAAAACATATGCAGGAGGAACTCCTTTAAGAAGTAACCCTTTATATTATAATGGTAATATTCCTTGGGTAAAATCGGGAGAAGTAGATAACCCAAATATCTATGAAACTGAAGAATCGGTAACCGAATTGGCCATTAAAGAAACTGCTACAAGATTTATCGAAAAAAATTCGGTACTGATTGCATTATATGGTGCAACGGCTGGTAAAGTCGGAAGGTTAAGAGTTCGGGCTTGTTCAAATCAAGCAGTTTTAGCCGTCAATACCATTGACGAAAATGCTGATAATGATTTTATATATTATTATTTGAAGCTTTCTGCGGAAGCATTAATTAAAATGTCACAGGGTTCAGGACAACCAAATCTGAGTAAAGGCATTATTGATAAGCTTTTAGTAAAATTCCCTCCTCTCCCCGAACAACAAAAAATAGCCGAAATCCTCTCCACGGTAGATGAAAAGATTGAAGCCATAGACCAACGCATAGCCGAAACCCAAAACCTTAAAAAAGGCCTGATGCAACAATTGCTCACCAAAGGCATTGGGCATACCAAATTTAAAGATTCGCCTTTGGGGGAGATTCCTGAGAGTTGGGAGGTTGTGATTTCAAGTGAAATTTTTGAATTAATTCACGGTTATCAATTCAGAGAATATGATTTTACGGATACAGGATTGCCTGTTGTGAAAATTGGCCAGATAAATAGTCAAGGAGAAATAGATATGACGAATTGTTCATATTTCTCGGAAGATAGAGCTGAAGAGTTTAGAGATAAGATAATTTTTAATGGAGACGTTCTAATGGCTTTAACAGGTGCTACTTTGGGGAAAAGTTGTTGGGTTTCAGGGCTCGAATCTAACGTATATCAAAACTATCGTGTAGGAAAATTTGAGCCTAGGGATGCAAATATTCTCAGTAAAAGATATTTATATTTCCTAATTGGCTCTCCCTTAGTTTTGAATCAAATTTTTGCTAAGGTCAATTCTGGAGCTCAGGGTAATATTGGAAAAGCAGATTTTGAAAAACTAAAAATCACTCTTCCATCTATAGCGGAACAAAATAGAATATCAAAAATTCTAAGCAATGTTGACGAAAAACTCCAAATCCAACAAGACAAAAAAACCGAATACCAAGCCCTAAAAAAAGGTTTGATGCAGCAGTTGTTGACGGGGAAGATTAGGGTCAGCCTTCCCAAAACCTGACAGGTTTTTGAAACCTGTCAGGTTTGACGAAGCCAAGGTCTTTCGCACAAACCTGACAGGTCTTGGAGAGCTGTCAGGTTAAACCAGAAATCCCAATTTCAGTAGACGAAAAACTCCAAATCCAACAGGACAAAAAAACCGAATACCAAGAACTAAAAAAAGGTTTGATGCAGCAGTTGTTGACGGGAAAAATGAGAGTCAGCCTTCCCAAAACCTGACAGGTTTTTGAAACCTGTCAGGTTTGACGAAGCCAAGGTCTTTCGCACAAATCTGACAGGTCTTGGAGAGCTGTCAGGTTAAACCAG